>Ga0315281_10000996_pt1 | contig 40946 bp, 43 predicted proteins | sample YL17G07_0_MG_FD_204540 | JGI IMG/M metagenome (GOLD analysis project Ga0315281, IMG submission 204540) | Sediment microbial communities from Yellowstone Lake, YNP, Wyoming, USA - YL17G07_0 | ecosystem: Environmental > Aquatic > Freshwater > Lake > Sediment | place: USA: Wyoming | collected...
GATGTGCGACCCGCGCGACCTGCAGGCCGTCGCCCAGGTACGCTCGCCGTTCACCGAGCGCCCGACGCTCTTCCTGTACGAGAACCAGCCCGGCGGCGTCGGCATGGCCCGCCGCCTCTTCGAGATCCATCCGAAGCTGATGCAGGCCGCGCGCGAACTCGTCTCCAACTGCGGCTGCCCGGCCGGCTGCCCCGGCTGCGTCGGCCCCTCGATCGGCGCGAACGAATCGCCCGAGCAAGACGCGCCGACCGCCAAGCGCGCGGCGCTGGTCCTGCTGAGGCGGCTCTGTGAGTAGGGCGGGCAGCGCATGACGCCAGTGGCGCCGCTGACGACCCGCGATCGCCTCCGGCACGCCGTGGCGGCGCAGACCGCGGCGATGCGCCCGCCGCCGCCGCCGCTCGCCCCGGCGCCGCCTCCGCTGGCACAGATCCTCCGCGGCGAGTGGCACGAGACGCGCGACGGCCCGGTCTTCGTCCGCGACGAGTGGTTCGCGCTTGACCATCGGCATGGGTCGCTGCCGCTGGGCTCGGCGCTGGAAGCCGCCCCCGCGGCGCTCGCCACCCTGCTCCGGAGCGCCGACGCCCCGCCGGCTTCACGGCTGGCGTTCTTCGACATCGAGACCACCGGCCTGTCCGGCGGCACGGGCACCTACGTCGTGCTCGCCGGTCTCGGCTCGTACGAGTCCGCCGCGCCGGGCGAGCCGCCCGCCTTTCGCATGCGCCAGTACTTCCTCGCCGACATCGCGCACGAGCGGGCGATGCTGGCGATGCTGGCCGACGACCTCGCTCGCTTCGAGGGCCTGGTCACGTACAACGGGCGCGCGTTCGACATGCCCTTCGTGCAGGCGCGCCTGACGCTCTCGCGCCTGCGCTACCCCTGCGACGGCCTGCCGCACTTCGACCTGTTGCACATCGTCCGCCGCCTCTACAAGCACCGGATGCCCGGCTGCCGCCTCGCCGAGGTCGAGCGCCGCCTGCTCGGCATCGACCGGCCGGACGACATCCCCGGCTCGCTCATCCCGGCGATCTACTTCGATTACCTGCGCGCCGGCCGCGTCAGCCCGCTGCGCGGCGTCTTCCGCCACAACGCCGAAGACGTGCTCTCGCTTGTCGGCGTGCTCGCCGGCGTGGCGGCGCTCTTCTCGCGCGACGACCTCGACCCGTCGGACGCCGTCGCCGTCGCCCGCTGGTGGGAGCACGCGGGAGAGCCGCAGCGCGCCACCGGCCTCTATCGCGTCGCGCTGCCCTGGCTCGAGGGCGGCGACGACTGGCCGTGGGCCGCCGCGCGCCACGCCCGCCTCTGCCGCCGGAGCGGCGAGCGGGCAGAAGCGGCCGCGCTGTGGCGCCCGCTGTGGGCGCAGGGCGACCGCGCGTCCGGCCTCGAGCTGGCGAAGCATCTCGAGCACCACGAGCGCGACCTTGCCGCTGCCGAACGGGTTACGCACGCCCTGCTGGCGCGCGCGCCCGACGCCGAGCGGGCGGCGTTGGGCCATCGATTGGCGCGGCTGGAGCGCAAACAGGCCGTGTGACATAACCATCATCACTGCGGCGCTCCCCTTCCCTCCCAGGGAAGGGGCCGGGGGATAGGTCGGGCACGTCGCAGCGATCACGAGCCGGCTCTGCCGCAGCGGTCTCTCGCTAGAATAGAGCGTGACATCCACACGCTTCGCCGAGCAGCTCGCGCGCGTCCCCGTCGGTCCCGGCGTCTACTTGATGCGGAACGCCGGCGGGCTCGTGATCTACGTCGGCAAGGCCGCCAATCTCCGCAATCGCGTGCGCTCGTACTTCGGCGCCCCCGCCAGCCTCGAGGGGAAGACGCGCGCGCTCTCCGCCGCAATCGCCGACTTCGAGTACGTCGTCACGAACACCGAGCAGGAGGCGCTCCACCTCGAAGCCGAGCTGGTGAAGCGGCACCAGCCGCTCTTCAACATCCGCCTCAAGGACGACAAGCACTACCCGTACCTCAAGGTCGACCTGACTGACCCGTGGCCGCGCGTCTACATCACGCGGCGGGTCGAGAAGGACGGCGCGCGCTACTTCGGCCCGTACGCCAACGCCGGGTCCGTCCGCCACACGCTCGACATCGTCAACAAGCTCTTCCCCTGGCGCTCCTGCACGAAGCAGATCACGGGCACCGACCCGCGCCCCTGCCTGGACTACTACATCAACCGCTGTATCGCGCCCTGCACGTCGTATTGCTCGAAGGAGGAATATGACGAAGTCATCCGGCAGGTCATCCTGTTCCTGGAGGGCCGCACCGACGAGGTCGTCCGCGAGGTGAACCGCCAGATGAAGGCCGCCTCCGATGCCATGCAGTACGAGCGCGCCGCCCGCCTGCGCGATCAGCTTCAGGCGATCGAGCGCGTCACGGAACGCCAGGCCGTGGCCAGCACGCGCCCTGCCGACGAGGACATCTTCGGGCTGGCGCGCGGCGATGACGACGCCGTCGTGCAGGTGCTCTTCGTCCGCGGCACCCGGATGGTTGGCGTCGACAGCTTCACGCTGGACGGCGCGCGGGACGAGAGCGATGCCGACGTGATGGCCAGCTTCGTGAAGCAGTTCTACGAGTCCGCCACCTACGTGCCGCGCCGCGTCATCGTGCCCGGCGCGCTGGCGGAGCACACCCTCATCGAGAGCTGGCTCGGCGAGCGGCGCGGCACGCGCGTCGAGCTGCTGGCGCCGCAGCGCGGCGAGAAGCGCCGTCTCATCGAGATGGCGGCGGCCAACGCGCGGGAGACGCTGGACATGGCCCGCGTGAAGTGGCTGGCCGACACGGGCAAGACCCGCGCCGCGCTGGAGGTCCTGCAGGACGAGCTCGAGTTGCCGGCGCTGCCGCGCCGTATCGAGTGCTATGACATCTCGAACATCCAGGGCGCGTCATCGGTCGGGTCGATGGTCGTGTTCATCGACGGGCACGCGCGGCCGCAGGAGTACCGCCGTTTTCGCATCAAGACCGTGGAAGGGGCGAACGACTTCGCCTCCATGGCGGAGGTGCTCCGGCGGCGCTTCAGCCGGGCGCGCGAACAAGTACTGCGCGATACCGGCGCCACCGCACCGGAGATCGATGCACGCGGCGCCGCCCCGGAGGGCCAGCGCCCCCAGCGCGACGAGTCGTTCGCCGCCCTGCCGGATTTGGTGATCATCGATGGCGGCAAGGGGCAGCTGTCGGCCGTGACCGACGTCATGCGCGAGATGGGGGTGAAGGGCATCCCCACGGTCGGCCTGGCCAAGCAGCACGAGGAGATCTACGTGCAGGACGTCTCGGAGCCGGTCGTGCTGCCGCGGCAGTCCCAGGCGCTGTATCTCGTGCAGCGTGTGCGCGATGAAGCGCACCGGTTCGCCATCACGTACCATCGCAGCGTCCGCGCCCGGCGCACGGTGCAGTCGGCGCTCGACACGATCCCGGGCGTCGGCCCCAAGCGGAAGAAGGCGCTGCTCAAGAAGTTCGGCTCGGTGCGCGGCATCCGCGAGGCCACGACGGACGAGATCGCCGCGACCGTGGGTTTCACCGCCGCCCTCGCCGAGAAGGTGAAAGCGGGGTTGTGATGGACGCACGCGATCGCCCGGCTGATCATAACGGCGACCCGCGCCTCGCGGCGGCGAAGCAGGAGATGCTGCGCCTCGTCGGCGGCTACGTGCGCGACCAGCGCATCGTCGAGGCCATGGCCGCCGTCCCGCGCGAGCAGTTCGTCCCGGAGTGGCTGCACGCGCGCGCCTACGACGACGCCGCGCTGCCGATCGGCGAGGGGCAGACGATCTCGCAGCCGCTGATCGTCGCCATGATGCTCGACGCGCTCCATCTGCGCGAGAGCGACCGCGTGCTCGATATCGGCACGGGCTCGGGATACCAGGCGGCGCTGCTCGGGAAGCTCGCGCAAGAAGTGATCACGGTGGAGCGCGTGCCGGTGCTGATCGAACGCGCGCGCGCCGCGCTCCAGTCGCTCGCCTGCGACAACGTGCACGTCTTCGCCGCGATCGATGTGCTCGGCTGGCCCGATCGCGCGCCCTACGACGCGATCATCGTGGCGGCCGGCGCACCGCACGTCCCGCGCGAATTGATCGATCAATTGGCTGACGGCGGACGGCTCGTGATGCCCGTCGGCACGCTCGTGTCGCAAGAGTTGACGCGTGTCACGAAAACGTCACACGGCGTCGAACTCGCGCGGCTGGGGCCGTGCGCGTTCGTGCCGCTCATCGGCAAGAACGCGTGGCCCGAGCGCGGTCGTACGGTGCTTCGATAATGCCCATCGTGCGATAACCTGCGCTGATGCCGGTGTCCCCGCGGTATTCTCTGTTCGTATCAACTGTCGGCCAAAATCGATGCGCGATCCGCTAGACATCAACGAAACACGTGCTACAATCGCCCTGCATTCCTCCCCTTTCCGGCACTAACCTTCTCAGTCCATAACGAGGCCCGCAATGGATGATCACATTGGGCACTTTCTGAACTTCATGTCGGTTGAGAAAGGTGCCTCCGGCAACACCGTTGCCGCATACAAGAACGACCTGCAGCAGTTCGACGCGTACGTCACCTCGATCTCCGGCAACGGCAAGGCGCGCGACTGGGAACGCATCGAGCGTGACCTGATCATCAACTACCTGCTCAACCTGCGCAGCCGGAAGAACGACGGCAAGGGCTACGCCGATGCGACGGTTGCACGCAAGGTCGCCGCGATCAAATCGTTCTTTCAGTACCTGCAGGCCGAAGGGACGATCCGCGGCAATCCCACCGAGAGCCTGGAGTCGCCGCGCGTCGGCCGCTCTCTCCCGAAGCCGCTGTCGGTCACTGAAGTCGACGAGTTGCTCGAGCAGACGATGAAGCGCGTCACGCCCGAAGCGAAGCGCGATCGCGCGATGCTCGAGTTGCTGTACGCCACGGGCCTCCGCGTCACCGAGCTGGTCTCGCTCGATGTCGTTGACGTGAACCTGCACGGCATGTACGTGCGCTGCATGGGCAAGGGCTCCAAGGAGCGCACGATCCCGTTCCTCGAACAATCGGGAGCCGCCGTTTCGGACTATCTCGACAACGGCCGCGCTCTGCTGGTGAAGACCCGCAAGGAAGACGCACTCTTCGTCAACCGCCGCGGCGAGCGCCTGACGCGCCAGGGCTTCTGGCTGATCCTCAAGCAGTACGCACGGGACGCGAACATCACCTCGTCGGTGACACCGCACACCTTGCGGCACTCATTTGCCACTCATATGATCAGGGGCGGGATGAACCTGCGCGTGGTCCAGGAACTGCTCGGGCATGCCAACATCTCCACTACGCAGGTCTACACGCACGTCGGCGACGAACACGTCCGCCAGGTGTACGAGAAAGCCCACCCCCGCGCGCGATAGCACAGGCCGGCCACGCATGTATTTCGGCCGTCTCTTCGTCGGGACGGCCGTTTCGCTTCTGCTGATCTGCGCGGTCGCCGCCGCGGCCTGCAGCGGGTCGAAGAAGCCCTCCGCGCCGGCCGTCACCGCAACCGCCGCGCCGGCGCCCACCGCGACTATCGCTGCGCGGGCCGATGCGCTGGCATCGCAGATCGGCGTGCGCGGCGCGCTGCCCCCGAACCGGCCAATCGACCTCGCGGCGCGCTATCGCCGCACGGACGGCGCGGCGCCGGCGGCGAAGCCGTTCGCGGCTGAGGCGAACATCGGCGACCATCGCATCTTCCAGGTCGTGAAACTCACCAGCGGCGCGCTCGAGGGCAAGGTGCCGCCCGACGTCGTCGCCACCGATACGGTGCTGCTCGCCAGGAGCGCGCACGCCTACTTCTACGAGGACGTCGCGATCAGTCCGAACGCCGCCGACGTGCAGGCGGCCGCCGACATGTTCGAGACCAGCGTCTGGCCCACCGTCACCGGTGTCTTCGGCGAGCCGGCCAGCCCCGGCGTCGATGGCGACCCGCGCATCGTCGTGCTGCAGGCCGATCTCGGCGGCGCCGCCGGCGGCTACTACTCCGGCGACGACGAGTACGTGCGCGCCGTCCGCCCGCTGAGCAACGAGGCCGAGATGGTGTACATGGACCGCACGCTGAAGCCCGGCGGCGCGTCGTTCAACGTCGTCCTCGCGCACGAGTTCCAGCACCTGGTGCACGCGAAGAACGACCCGGACGAGGAGTCGTGGGTCAACGAGGGGCTGTCCGAAACGGCGTCCGGCCTGGTCGGCGGCGCGGTGTCGTCGGTGAACTCCTTCGAGGCGCATCCGGAGACGCAGCTCAACGGCTGGGAGAGCGGCAGCCTGGCGCACTACGGCGCGGGCGCGGCGTTCTTCCGCTACCTCGCCAGCCGGTTCGGGGGCGACGCCTCGCTCGGCAAGGTCGCCCGCGAGCGCGGCCACGGTGCCGCGGGCGTGGACGAGTTCCTGGCGTCCGCCGGCGAGACGGCGCGTTTCCGCGACGTCTTCGCCGACTGGGCAGCCGCCAACGTGCTCAATCGCGAGGCGGGCTCCTACGGCAACCCGGGTCACCCGCTCGACCTGCGCATCGACAGCACGCTGGCGACCGGCGCGCCGGTGCAGGGCGAGGCGCACCAGTTCGGCACGGACTACTACACGCTCGGAGGGCTCGACCAGGGCGAGTACGTGCTGCGCTTCGACGGTCGCACGCGGGTGGCCGTGTTGCCCACGGAGCCGGTGCCGGTGGACAGCGTGGCGATGCTCTGGGGCAACGCCGAGGACAGCATCGACACGCGCCTGACGCGGGAGGTCGACCTGGCCGGCGCCGCGAGCCCGGTGCTGACGTTCCAGACCTGGTACGACATCGAGCGCTGGTACGACTGGGGGTACGTCTCCGTCTCGACGGACGGCGGCGCGACGTGGCAGGCGCTGGCCGGCGACCGGACCTCGGCCGACGATCCGGTGCAGGTGGCGCTGGGCCCGGGCTACACGGGCACCAGCGGCGGCGGTGCCGAGCCGGCGTGGGTGAGCGAGCGCATCAGCCTGGCGAAGTATGCGGGCCAGAAGCTGCTGCTCCGCTTCGAGTACGTGACCGACGGCGGCACCCACAACGAGGGCTGGGCCGTCGACGACGTGGCGATCGAGGGCACGGGCTTCCGCGACCCGGACCTGAGCGACCCGGGCTGGCGGAGTGAGGGCTGGGTCCGCATTGACCGGCCGCTGCCGCAGACCTACATCGTGCGCCTTATCGAGAAGCGGGCGGGCGGCGAGACCAGCGTCCTCGACCTGCAGCCCGACGCCACCGGCCGCAGCGAGTTGCGCTTCCCCGCCGCCGGCATCGAGAGCGCCACGCTGGCCATCGCCGGCACCACCGAGGGCACGAACCAGAAGGCGCCGTATACGGTGGAGCTGACCCGCCCCTGACGCTGGAGGCTGGAGGCTGGAGGCTGGAAGCTGGAAGCGAGAAGTGAGAAGTGGGGCTCGGGACCGCGGATACGACTCAGCGAAGCGGCCCGCTAACAGATCGCGCCTGACCGGCGTATAGTCGCTGCATGGTCACCACGCCTCCGCACCATCGCCGCCGCCGCCGCGCTCAGCGGCACTCAGAGATCGACGGTCAATCGAACGCACGGCCCAAAACGGCTCGCCCGCGGCTTCACGGCCAGCCCGCAGCGCGCGAAAAGCGCGGGAAACAACGGTCAATCAAAGCGGCATCCAGCCTCCGTCAGGCGGCGTCCGACTTCCGACTTCCGACTTCCGACTTCCGCCGCTATGCTCCAGCCATGCCAGATGATGCGCTGCGGGCCCGGCTCGACGCCGCTATCGACGTGCTGGACGATGCGCAGCGGCAGCGGCTGCTGGACTGGTCGGGCGTGATGAACGCCTCGGTCACGCGCGCCCGCGAGCCGGGCACCAGCATCGGCCCGCTGGCGGAGGCGCTGCACATCACGAACGACGGCGCGCAGGAGGGGCGGGCGACGTACCGCCTGCACGTGGCGCCCGACATCCTGAACCCGCACGGCGTATTGCACGGCGCGGCGGTGTACACGATGGTCGACTACAGCATGGGCGGCGCAACGATGTCGGTGCTGCCGCCGGGCGAGATCTGCGCGACGATCGAGATCAAGATCAGCTATCTCGCGAGCGTGCGCGGCGGTACCCTGACCGCCGACACGCAGATCATCAAGCGCGGCCGCCAGATCGTGTTCCTGGAGTCGCACGTCAGCGACGACGCGGGCAAGCTGGTGGCGACGGCGACGGGCTCGTTCGCGGTGATCAGGCGGGATCTGGATGCTGGAAGGTAGAGGCTGGAAGCTGGATCCATCGGCCTGGAGATCCAACATCCAACATCTAACATCCAACATCCGCCGCTTTACTGTGTGGCGTGTCCGCGTAGCGCCCCCGGCTCGAAAGGGAAGACCAGCATGGCAGAGATCGCAGGCGTCCACGCGCGGGAGATCCTCGATTCGCGCGGGAATCCCACCGTCGAGGTGGATGTGCGGCTGGACGACGGTTCGCTCGGGCGGGCGGCTGTGCCTTCGGGCGCGAGCACCGGCGAGTACGAGGCGGTGGAGTTGCGCGACGGCGACCTACATCGCTACGGCGGCAAGGGCGTGCTGGCGGCGATCGTCAACGTCAACCGCGAGATCGAGCCGGAGATCATCGGCATGGACGCGGGCGACCAGGCGGGCCTCGACCGCAAGCTCGTCGCGCTCGACGGCAGCGAGGGCAAGAGCCGCCTCGGCGCGAACGCGATCCTCGGCGTCTCGCTGGCGAACGCGCGCGCGGCCGCGGCGTCGGCGGGCGAGCCGCTCTGGCGCTACCTCGGCGGCCCGATGGCGCGGCTGATGCCGGTGCCGATGTTCAACATCCTCAACGGCGGCAAGCACGCCACGGATTCGACGGACTTCCAGGAGTTCATGGTGATGCCGCTGGGCGCGCCGAGCTACAAAGAGGGCCTGCGCTGGGCCGTCGAGGTGTACCACGCGCTGGCGAAGGTGCTGAAGAAGGCGGGGCACCAGACGAACGTGGGCGATGAAGGCGGCTTCGCGCCGTCGCTGGGCGGCAACGAGCCGGCGCTGGACGTGATTATCGAGGCGATCCAGGCGGCGGGCTACGAGCCGGGCAAGGATCTCGCTATTGCGCTCGATCCCGCGTCGAGCGAGCTGTGGGATGCGAAGCAGGAGCGCTACGTGCTGCCGCGCGACGGCCGCGCCCTGACGAGCGAGCAGATGGTCGACCACTGGCAGACGTGGTCCGAGAAGTACCCGATCGTCAGCATCGAAGACGGCATGGCGGAGGACGACTGGCGCGGCTGGGCGCTGCTGGCGAAGCGCATCGGCGACAAGGTGCAGCTGGTGGGCGACGACCTGTTCGTGACGAACACGAAGCGCATCGAGCGCGGCATCCTGGAGCGCTCGGCGAACAGCGTGCTGGTCAAGGTGAACCAGATCGGCACGCTGACGGAGACGCTGGAGGCGATCGCGATGGCCACGAGCGCCGGCTGGACGTCGGTGATGAGCCACCGCAGCGGCGAGACCGAGGACTCGATCATCGCCGACCTGGCGGTAGCGACCGGCTGCGGGCAGGCGAAGATGGGGGCGCCGGCGCGCTCGGACCGCACGGCGAAGTACAACCAGCTCCTGCGCATCGAGGAGGAGCTGGGGCGCGGGGCGCAGTACGCCGGGTGGGGGGCGCTGCGTCGGCAGGGGGTAGGTGGTAGGGGGTAGGTTGTAGGGCTCAGCGCCGGGGCTTCTGTCGCTGGATGAGTTGCAGTAGGCGGTCGACGTTTGGCTGGCGCGGACTCGCAGGGAGATATGGCGGACGGCGAGCGCTACTACGACATGACGAACGTCGAGCGATATTACGACGCAGACGCGCAGAACGAGTGGGCGCGGCTCGACCGCGATCGAATCGAGTTCGCCGTAACGCTGCGGGCGCTCGATGAGTATCTCCCGCCGGTTCCAGCGCGCGTGCTCGATATCGGCGGGGGGCCCGGCCGCTACGCGATCGAGCTGGCGCGTCGCGGTTACGACGTCACACTCGCGGACATCTCGGAGGCCGAGCTATCGCTGGCGACTGAGAAAGCCGCTGAGGCGGGTGTGAAGCTCTCCGCGGTCACGAAGGCCGATGCCCGCGACCTGCGCCAGTTTGAGGACGGCGCGTTCGACGCGGTGCTGCTGATGGGGCCTCTCTACCACCTGATCGAAGAGCCCGATCGCCGGCGAGCCATCGCCGAGGCGGTGCGTGTGGCGAGAGCGGACGGCATCGTCATGGCGACGAACATCACGCGTTATGCCGCGATCCGCTTCTGGGCGAAACGGGATCCGCTGCAGGTGGTTGACCATCGTGCGGTGTATGAGCAGCAGGTCGCGACTGGGAAGACGCCGAACGCGGTGGGCTTCACCGACATGTACCTCATGCGTCCGGCCGAGTTGGCGGCGCTCTTCGAGGAGACGGGCGTGGTGCACATCGTCACAATTGCCTGCGAGGGCGTGGTCAGCATGATCCGAGAGAAGCTCAACGAGCTCGATGGTGAGCCGTGGGACTACTGGGTCGACCTGAACTACCGCCTTGGCAAAGATCCCGACACGCACGGCCTCGCGGAGCACCTTCTGTACGTCGGCCGCAAAGAGTGACCTTATCGATATGGTGCGCTGCGAGCTAGTCCCGTGCCATCCGGATGAGGAGGTAATGGGACCGGTCGATGCCCACAGGCAGCACCTTGTCATGCTGAGCGTAGCGAAGCATCTCACGCTCCGGCTGGGGGCAGATCCTTCGCTTCGCTCAGGATGACAGGCAGATCGTTTTTCGCGACATCAAGTTGGAACGGCACTAGTAGGAAAATGTCTTGACTGATGAACTTCTGTATGAGCGTGGCACCTGCTCAGCGCTCGTCATTACGTGCTCTGACTTCCGGTTCAAGAGCGTCGAGCGAACATTCGCGGACGCGGCCGGCCTTGCGGACGACTTCGACCTGATTGCGCGGCCGGGGGCGATCCGCTCGCTCGTATCGCCACGGAACGCCGCCGCGCGCGACAGCATGGACGAGGAGATGGGGCTGCTGTGGAAGCTGCACGGCTTCACGCGCGTGCTGATGGTGAATCACCTGAGCTGCCGCGCCTACGACGACCTGGCCTCCGGCGGGGACGAGCGCGAGATCCACGTCGCGCAGCTCCGGGCTGCCGGCGCGGCGATCGAGCGGCGCTACGAGGGGCTGGCGGCCGAGGCGTACCTGATCGAGATGGCCGATGGCGCGCTGCGGGTCGGACGGATTGCTCGGGAACTGGCGTAGTGCTTCCGGGCGGACCGTCGCCCGTCCGCACGCTGCGGCGTGCGGCCCTCACCCTCGCCACGGCGAATCTTCGACCGGCCTTCTCTCCACGGCGAGTCTTCGACGGCCACCCCTCTCCCACAAGGGACGAGGGGATCGCACGGAGGGCTGCGCTCTATTGTGGCGGGGCCAGCGCGTGACCGAGATTGCGCCGCGGGTGGATGGCCACCGCCACGACTGGCGCCACGGTAAACTGTCCGGTGTGAACCCACAGCCGGACTACTACGCGACGCTCAACGTGCGCCCCGACGCGACCGACGCCGAGATCAAGCGCGGCTATCGCAAGCTGATGCGGGCGGTGCATCCCGACGCGAACACGAGCGACCCTGACGCGACGCGGAAGGCGGCGGCGCTCAACGTGGCGTTCGAGACACTGGGCGACCCCGAGAAGCGCCGCGCTTACGACGGCACGCGCGGCCGCAAGGGCCGGGGGCGCTACGAGGTGTGGGCGGAGCAGCCCGACTGGGAGGACATCGTCGCCGAGCAGGCGGTAGCGCCCCGCGCGCCGAAGCACGTGCACAGCCAGGACCCGTCGATCGAGCCGGGCGAGATCGAAGTCGACATGGCGGAGCTGCGGGAGCAGCCGCGCGTGCGCCGCACGATTCGCGTCACGAACCACTGCGGCTGCACGCTGGTCGGCGACGTGTCGACGTCGGAGCAGTGGGTGTGGGGGCCGGTGGGGCAGATCCGCGTCGGGCCGAACACGAGCGTGGCGTTCGACATCGAGGTGATCGCGCGCAAGGTGGCGTTTCCGGGCATCTCGCGCGCGATCTTCGTCACGAAGGACTGGTCGGGGGTCGTGCCGGTGAAGATCACCGGCTACCAGCCGAAGCCACGTCGAGCGCCCACGCCCGCATCCGACATGGCGTACGCGCCCGTGCGGCGCCGCAAGTGGGCGAGGCGCTGATGGTGCAGCCTCCGCTCCCCACGCCGGGCCAGCGCGTCAGCGGCATCGACCTGCCGGAGGGGTACGTGCTGCCCGGCAAGCCCGACGACTCCGCGCCAGCCGCCGTGCGCGACGCCTACCGCCAGACGCAGTTCGCGCTCGGCAAGGACCTGCGCCTCTTCGCCGAGGGGATGGAGCTGCAACTCGGCATCCTGCGCGACTCGTCGCACTCGCGCTTCCGCACGCACGTCTACGCCGCCGTCGTCGGCACGTGGTCGCGGGCGTACGTGGCGCTGGGCGATGCGGCGCTGCTGGTGACGCGCGGCTCGTACGCATCGGTGCCGAACCTGGTGCGCTCGGCGTGCGAGCTGATCGCGGCGGAGCACCAGGTAGCGCGCGAGGAGACGGCCGAGTTCATCGCCTGGATGCTGGGGCACCTGAAGCCGGACGAGGAGCACAAGGCGTTCGACGTCGGCCTCGGCCACTACTTCGCCGGCACGACGCTGGCGGCGGACGACGGGCTGCGGCTGGTCTACCGCTCGGCGAGCGACTTCGGGCGCCCGAACTTCGGGGCGACGCTGCTGGAGGTGGGGCCGGAGTCGAACAACGTGCGGCTGGCGCTGAGCTTCGCCGACGCGTCGTTCCACGCCGGCTGGGCGGAGATCGAGCTGGGCTGGCTGCTGCGGCTGTGCGAGCGCCAGGTCGCCGTGGCGGCGCACATGCCGGAGGTGTTCGAGATCACGCCGGAGACGCACACGGCGTACGGCGACTTCGCCGCGCGCGTGGAGACGACGCTCTCGGGCGCGCCGCGCGCCCGCATCGAGGAGGTGGAGTCGGCCGGCTTCAAGCGCTGGCTGATCCACAACTTCCGCCGCCAGCCCTCCGGCGCGCCGAAGAAGATGCTGGTGTGAGTTGTGAGTTGTGAGTTGTCAGTCGTCAGTCGTCAGTCGTCGGGTGGGGATTGGTGACTGGTGATTGGTGGGCGTCATGCCACCCGCACGCGCAGCGTGGGGCCGTGGCCGAGGCATTCGTGCTCGACGAATCGGAGTACGGTGGAGCAGGCTAGGCGGTCGTGTAAGACTCGCCCGGGAGCAGACGTCTGAACTCGAGAACCGTGCGCGTGAGCACCCTTCGTAGCGCTCGCACTTGTGATTCACGCCAGATCGGCGTCCAGTGTCTCCCCTCCGGCGTCATTGCGGGCAGGTTCAAACCCCAGAATAGCTTGTTGTAGACGACGTTGTAGTGACCGCGCCGAAATGGCTCCACGAGCCACGGAACGGTCAAGCAGATGTCGTTAAGTAGATTCCAGACGTTGATGAACGTGTCGCAGTCGACGGTTGAGGCGCTCGGAGATCGGCACCAATCGTCGATCGCGTCAAGGTCGTAATGCGCGCCCTCCCCTTGGTGATAGGTAAGCCCAGCGCCCACCGCGTATTGTTCGGCGGCATCCAACGATTCGAACGTGACGAGGTGGTAGCGCGCATCGACGATGACGCCGTCGGGATCTGATCGGTGCAAGAATCGCCCCCTCTTGCCGTTGAGCATGAAAGAGCTTGTCCACGCGTCGTTCGATTCCGATGTGCTGTTCACGACGCGTCCATTCTACCCAGATGCGCTACGCCCCGACGTCCTCGACCGGCACCAAAGTGCGGCGGAGTTCGCGCTCGTAGGCGGCGATGGCGGCGGGGATGTCGGCGTCGGGCCAGGCGAGGCGGGGGGCCATGACGCGGGCGGCGCGCTCGGCGCCGTCGAGGGCGTGGCACTTGCTCCATCCGACGGGGAGGCGCCGCAGCAGCACGTCGGCGAGTGTGACGGCGTGCTCGCGCTCGACGGCGTAGGCCACCTGCGCCAGCAGCTCCGGGTTGTGCTCGCAGATCCGCTCGCCGAGCGAGGCGTCGGCTTCGATGAGGGCGCGGACTTCATCGCGGCGGGGGCCATACAGGAGGAGCGGATCCTCTTCCAGCGACCGTCCATCCTCCACCTTCCATCCTCCATCCTCCAGCGGATGCTGGGCGGGCGTGCCGGATGGGGAGACGTGCTTGCGGATGGCGGGGAGGGCGAGGCGGGCGAGGGAGCGGTAGGTTGTGAGCTTGCCACCGACGATCGTCAGCAGGCCGCTGGGGCCGCCGCGCTTCGCCTGATCGATGATGAAGTGGCTGCGGCTGATCGTGCTCTCGTCGTCGTCGCTGGTGTAGGGGAGTGGGCGGACGCCGCAGTAGGTGTAGAGCACGTCCTCGCGGCGCAGCGGCGTGGCCGGGAAGAGACGCGTCGCCTCGTCGAGGAGATAGCGCAGCTCGTCCGCCGTGCATTGCGCCTCGGAGGGATCGCCCTCGTAGCGCAGATCCGTCGTGCCGATGAGCGTGTAGCGGTACCAGGGGAGGATGAAGAACGGGCGGCCGTCCTCCTTCGCGGAGGCGAAGACGCCGTGCCGCGGCCCGCCCGGCCACTCGACGACGATGTGGCTGCCCTTCGTGCCACCAATGAGGCGCTCGTGGCGCTCGGCGTCGCTGCCGGCGAGCACCTGGTCGACCCAGGGGCCGGCGGCGTTGACGACGACACCCGCTTCGACCTCAGCCGTCTCGCCCGTGCAGTCGTCGCGCAGCTCGACGCCGCGCAGGGCGTGGCCGGGCGAGAGCAGGCGCGTGCAGGCGACGTGGTTCATCGCGATGCCGCCGGCGTCGGTCATGTCGCGCACGGCCTCGGCGACGAGGCGCTCGGGGAATTCGACCTGCGCGTCGTAGAACGTGTACGCGCCCTGCAGGCCGTCGCGGCTAAGGCCGGGCTCGTAGGCGTCGAGCGCCGCGGCGGGCATCGCTCGGTGGCGGGGCAGCGTCTTGCGGAAGGAGAAGAGGTCGTACAGCGCGAGGCCGATGCGCACCTTCCACGCCGGCCGCGCGTCGCCGCGATACACCGGCACGAGCAGCCGCATCGGGCGCACCAGGTGCGGCTCTTCGCGCACGAGCGTCTCGCGCTCGCCGAGCGACTCGTACACGAGGCCGAATTCGCCGTGTTCGAGGTAGCGCAGGCCGCCGTGGATCATGCGCGTGGCGCGCGAGGTGGTGCCTGCGCCGAAGTCCTCGCGCTCGACGAGCAGCGTGCGGTAGCCGGCCAGCGCGGCCTCGCGGGCGATGCCGGCGCCGTTGATGCCGCCGCCGATGACGACGACGTCGAACTTGCGGGTGGCGAGGTCCGCCAGCGTCGGCCTCAAGTCGCCCAGCCCTTCGCGCGCTCGACGGCGCGGCGCCAGCCCGCCACCAGCGCGTCGCGCCCGGATGCGGGCATCTTCGGCTCGAAGACGCCGCCGGAGCGCCAGATGCGGGCGATCTCGTCCTGATCGCGCCAGAAGCCGACGGCGAGGCCGGCCAGGTACGCGGCGCCGAGTGCCGTGGTCTCTGCCGTGGCGGAGCGCACGACGGGGCGCTGGAGGACATCGGCCTGGATCTGCATCAGCAGGTCGTTGGCGACGGCACCGCCATCGACGCGCAGCTCCGGCATGCGGACGCCGGTCTCGCTCTCCATCAGCTCGACCACGTCGAGCGTCTGCAGCGCGATCGACTCGAGCGTCGCGCGGGTGATGTGCGCGGCGGTGGTGCCGCGGGTGATGCCGGTGATGGTGCCGCGGGCGTACATGTCCCAGTGCGGCGCGCCCAGGCCGGCGAAGGCGGGTACGACGTAGACGCCGTCGCTCGTGGCGACGGAGGCGGCCAGCGTCTCGCTCTCGGCGACGGAGCTGATGATGCCGAGGCCGTCGCGCAGCCATTGCACGGCGGCGCCGGCGATGAAGATGCTGCCCTCGACGGCGAATCGCTGCTTGCCGGCGATGCGGGAGGCGACGGTGGTGAGCAGCCCGTGCTCCGAGAAGACGGGCTCGGCGCCCGTGTGCTGGAGGATGAAGCAGCCGGTGCCGTAGGTGTTCTTGGCGCTGCCAGCCTCGAAGCAGCCCTGCCCGAAGAGGGCGGCCTGCTGGTCGCCGGCGATGCCGGCGATGGGGATCGGGCGGCCGAAGATCGCGGCGTCGGTCTCGGCGACGACGCCGCTGCTGTCGACGACGGCGGGGAGCATGGCGGCCGGGATGTCGAGCGCGTCCATCATCGTCGCGTCCCAGGCGCCGTCGCGCAGGTTGTAGAGCATCGTGCGGGAGGCGTTCGTGGCGTCGATGACGTGGGTGCGGCCGCCGGTGAGCTTGTGGACGAGCCAGGAGTCGACCGTGCCGAACGCCAGCTCGCCCGCTTCGGCGCGCGCCTGCATGCCGGCGCCGGAGTTATCGAGCAGCCAGCGCACCTTCGTGCCGGAGAAGTAGGCGTCGATGAGGAGGCCGGTGCGGGCGCGCACCTCGGCTTCGAGGCCGCGGCCGCGCAGCTCTTCGCAGATGGCGGCGGTGCGCCGGCACTGCCAGACGACGGCATCGTTGATCGCGCGGCCGCTGGCGCGGTCCCAGACGATCGCCGTCTCGCGCTGGTTGGTGATGCCGATGGCGGCGATCTCGTCCGGCGGCGTGCCGGTATCGGCCAGCAGCTTGCGGGCGGCGTCGAGTTGCGACGACCAGATCGCCTCGGGATCGTGCGAGACCCAGCCCGGCTGGGGGTAGATCTGGGGGAATTCGAGCGCGGTCTGGGCGACGGGCGCGCCGTCGTGGTCGAAGAGGATGGCGCGCGAACTGGAGGTGCCCTGATCGAGCGCGAGGATGTACGTCGGCATAAGGGAAGTCTACTGCGCGGTGCCGGGTGGGGTTAGACCGGGGTGTGCGGGGCTGGCGGGAGGTGAGGGGGACGGAGCTGAACGCAGAGCGTGCCGTTTGGCCGTATGTGGAGCGAGCGGGAGTAGCTCAGTTGGTAGAGCATTTGCTTCCCAACTATTGCGCCGGTAGCCGTGTGCTCGGTAGCTACGGACGGCGCCCAAGGGCTCGCAGTTATCCGCTCTAGCACCACCGAGTGTTCAGGCGTGTGCGCGCGCCCCTATCAGGACGGCGGGAGCCGACGAGCCAAGTACGCCAAGTACCAGACGAACGGTGTCCACATAAGCGCCAGCACGAAAGGCGTTTCGGCAATGGCCAGGGGCGGCGCTTTCCATCGAACCACCATTTGGAGTTCGATCCCGGCCAGCATTGCGAAGTAAACGAACACTCCGAAGCGAACCGGATGCCTCCTCGCAGCATGCGTCGAGCGTGCGGCGGTCTCCGACAGCCACATCCAGAAACTGAGCATGGGACCGTTCATGCCACGATGCTAAGCGCATCCGCCGATGCCGGCAACCCAAACATCGTCGCGACGCTCTTCGTCCGCGCGTTATGGGCTTGCGAACAGGTGACCTGATGCGCCCAGCCTGGGCGGCTCGCCGCAAGCCGATACGTGCGGCCTTGAACGTCTACTGAGGCGAAGGACGCCGGCCCGAGTTCCGCGATGGAAGTCGCGGAGCGCCGGGGTGCCGTGTGTCCGCTCGCGACGATAACCTTCGATCCTTCAGAGCTAAGATAGCTGCCCATTCGAAGTGGGCGTCCACTTCCGACCGAAGCGCCGCGACGGCAGCCGCGCGTGCAGCTGCGCTATCGCGTTTTGATCGCCTAGTCGATCCGAACGCCACGCTGCCGCCCGCAGAGCGGGCGCGGCGGGCCGAACCGGCACGCAAGGCGCATTACGCCTCGATGGCGTACCGCTCCGCGAAAGCGCGCGGCGTGTTTGCCGCAGTTCTCCGTCGCAGCTACTGGTGACGCCCCTACGCCGGCCTGGTCGCCTTGATGGAGAAGAGCAGGGGGATGGAGCCGTCGTGCTTGGTCAGGTAGACCTTGCCGTCGGCGCGCTTCTCGGTGAACGGGAGGAACTGGTAGGTGCTGAAGGGGAATTCGTGCAGGTGGTCGATGCGCAGGCCGGCGTTGATGAGCGCGCTGACGATCTCGCCGAGGCTGTGGGGGAACCAGTAGGTCTTGCGGTGCTCGAGCGGCGCGTCGCGGTCGGCGTACGTGCCGGCTTCCTCCATCGCGATGGGCTCCGCCGGGGCGAAGTAGGGGTAGCGCAGTTCGAGGTCCGTGACGCCGGGCGCGTCGTCGAAGACCAGGCGAAGGGGTGGAACTCGGCGAGGTAGAAGGTGCCGCCCGGCTTGACGAAGTGCGCCGCCACGCGCGCCCACTCGCGCATGTCCGGCAGCCAGCCGACGACGCCGTACGACGTGAAGACGATGTCGAACTGGCCGTCGAGGTTCCGCGGCAGGTCGTAGATGTTGGAGCAGACGAAGCGCGCGTCGATGCCCAGCTCGGACGCCAACGCTTTCGCTTGCTCGATCGCCGGCTCGGAGAAGTCGATGCCGGTGACGATGGCGCCCTCGTCGCGCGCCCAGCAGAGGGTGTCGATGCCGAAGTGGCACTGGAGGTGCAGGAGCGACTTGCCACGCACGTCGCCCAGCTCTTCCAGCTCGACAGGCTTGAGCCGTTTCGCGCCGGCCTTGAAGCTGGCGACGTCGTACATCTCCGACGCGACATGGATGGCGACGGCTTCGTCCCAATGCTTGCGGTTGGCTTCGAGATACTGATTCGTCATAAGAGCGCAGCTTACGGACCAGAACGTCGCGCCGCAACCGCGACCCATCGGACGCATCGCGCCTGAGACGCGCGAGGGACAGGTCGTCAGACCTGTCCCTCGCGTTGATCAAGACTACTTCAGTGCCCGGCTAGGTGCGGTACTTCTTGATGGCAAACCCCGAAGCGATCGTCGCGATCGCCGCGCCGGCGATGGCCGCGATGATGATCAGCATCCAGGACGTGCCGCCGCTGGTGCTCTCGACCGGGCAGCCGGTGTTCGGCACCTGGCGCGGCTTCACCTGCCCCGCGATGCCCGAGACCGGTGTCGGGGTACTGGCTGCGGCTTCGGCGGCCGCCGTCTTCGTCGCCGTCGGTGAGGCCGGCGTCGGGGTGGCGGACTTGTGAGCGGGCTGCGTCCCCGTCGGCGCCGGGCTCGAGGTGGCGGTAAACGTCGGAGTGTTGGTGCTGGTCTGCGTCGGGCTCGACGTGGCGGAGCCGGTTGGCGTCACGGAGGGCGTGCCTGTCGCCGGCGTGTTGGTCGCCGTGACGATGACGGTGACGGTTCCGGTCGGCGTGCGGGTAGAGGTGACGACGGTCGTGCTTGTGGCTGTTGCGAGCGCGCCACACGTGTTGATCGCCACGTCCTTGGACGGCTCCGAGAGCTTCATGTGGAGGCTCGCGCCCGGCCACGACGCGGCGCCGTTGCCCGTACCGACGCCGGCGTCGAGCGGAGATGCCAGGTGGCCACCCCACAGCACGTACGCGTCGCCCGCCGCCTTCGTGATCGTAACGATGGACTCGCGATCACCGGCCTTGCAGTTGCCCTGCGCGGCGACGTCAGTGACCGAGTCGATGGTGGCGTTGATCGCGGAGAATCCGTCGTTCGACGAGCCGATGGTGCCGCCGGGCGTCGCCGGCCGGCTCGTGTTGTACGGCGCGATGGCGAGATAGCCGCGGCGGACGCCGTCCGCGTAGTTCCGGCAGACGGAGAACTGGTAAGAGCCGGGGTCAACCTTCGCCAGGATCTCGAGGCGGAACGGGACGGTCTCGCCCTCCATGTAGTCGGCGTTGTTGCTCTGCAGCGCGCCGGTGATCCAGTTGCCCGACGGCTTCGTCTCCCATTGCTGCAGCTGCACGCTGCTCGGCAGCGTCGCCGGGCCTGCGGCCTCGACCGTGCTGACGCCGACGATCAGGACGACCGCCGCGAGGGCGAGCGCGCGGAGCATCGGGGCGCGGTGGCCGCCACTGTCCGCGCCGGTTGCCATCTTGATTCGCTGCGCAAGCTGCTTGTACGTATTCATCGATGAGGTATCGCCGCCGGCGTTGTGCCTCTTTCTGGGCGCGCGCACCCAATGTTGGTGCAGGTGTAAAGCGTTGGCGAGACGCTCGTGGCCGCCGGCGCATGCGTTCAGGACGGCCCGCCGCCGTCCTCCCAGCGTCCGAGGATGGCGGCCTGCTCGGGTGTGGTGCGGATGCGGAGCGCGTCGGCGACGACGCGCGGGTGGCGGCCGCGGTGCAGCTGGTCCTCAAGGATGGCGAGCAGCGACGGGCGGTTGGTGCCGGCGAGGAGCACGGCCAGGTAGTTGTACAGCTCATCGGAGAGCTTGCCGGACATCAGCCGCCCCAGGGCGGGATAGGCCGCTTCGAGTTCGAGGCTGACGATCGCCTCCGCCAGCACGGTGGAGAGCGCGTCGTCCGCGCGCCGGATTGTCGTCTCGATCGCGTTGATGGCGAAGCGGCCGGCGATCTCGCGCGGGCCGGCCGCCAGCAGCTCGAAGGCGCCGGCGACGAGCGCGGGGTCGCGGTCGGCGGCTATCAGCCACTGGTAGATCGAGAGGTGGTGGCCCGTGCCGGCGAGCAACTGGAACGCCGTGTTCGCGGGCTCGCCGTCGGTGCCGGCGTGGTCGTCGAGGTGCTCGACCGCGTAGTACGGGAAGACGTCCGGCGCGATCTCGACGAGCATGCGCAGCCCGTGCACGCGCAGATGCCAGGCGATGTCCTGCCCCATGATGATCTCGACCGTCTCCGACGCGCGCGCGGCGACATCACGGTCGCGCGTGTCGCCGATGGCGCGGAGGATCCGCACGATCATCTCGCGCATGGCGGCGCCCTGGTCGAGCTTGAGGCCGTCGGCGTCGAGGCGGGCGTAGAGCGCGCGGAGGGCATCGCGCGCCGCCGGAAGCGGCCGCGCGACCAGCGCGGCGAGAGCGGCCTCGCGCGCCAGCCGGTCGCCGGACGCCAGCAGCTCGAGCGCGTGGGCGAGGAAGGCCGCCTCGTCGCCGGCGGCGAGCACCTTCAGGCGCGAGAGCTCGATGCTGGACGCGCGCTTCTTCTGTGGCATCGGCGCGTCAGTACTCGAAGACGGCGACCGGGCAGACGCGCGCGATGCGCCGGTCGCCGGTGACGAGCACTGCGCCCGCGGTCGCTGCGGTGGCAGCGATCAGTGCGTCGGCGAAGTGAGCGAGGCGCTGAGGGTGGTCCATCGGCGCGAGCCACGATGCGGCGAGTCGTGAGGTCAGAGGCAACGATGCGCCCAGCGAGAGCGCGGTATCGTAGGTGAATTGTTTGCCGCGGTCGATGCGTTCAGCGGCGAAGTATTCGGTTTCTACGACCGCGTCGATGGAGATCTCGTGCAATCCGGCGAGCACTTCGTCGAGCAGCGGAATGACGCGCGGGTCGCGGCGGTGCCAGTCGATTAGGAAGCTCGTGTCGAGATGGTATCTCAACGCCCGGTCGACTCGTCGGTGGCGCAGACCTCGCAATCGCACGGGCCATAGAAGTCGCGCATTACGGCGTCGCCGCTGGGCGCGGACGGATCGCCGGTCTCCCAGAGCCGGCGGGCGAAGAAGCGCGCCTCGCGCTTGGTCATCTTGATGGGGGCGCCAACCGGCTCGCGCATGATGCGCTGGAACTTGTCCTCCAGCGTTTCGCGGTGGGGCGTGGCCGGTTGCTTTGGCTTGCGTGATGCGACCATGACCTTCGCATGATACAGCAACCGGCCACCCTTCCTCGATCGCCGATGCCCGTCGGCGGCCCGTTACCGCGACGCCTGCAGCTGCGTGAGCGCGCGCTGGAGCAGCTCGCGCTGGGACTCGAGCTGCTCCGCGTCGATGAGGGTGCGGCGGGGCGCGTCCAGGAACGCCTGGTTGCTCCAGACCGGCCACTGGGGGGCAGGATCGTCCTCGTATCGCGGGAAGAGGTGCCAGTGCAGGTGGGGCACGCCGTTTCCGAGCAGCTCGTAGTTGAGCTTGCGCGGGGCGAACGCCCGGAAGACCGCCTCGGCGACGAGCGCCATCTCCTCGAGGAAGCGCGAGCGCTCGGCGCGCGGAAGGTCGTGCAGCTCTGGCACGCAGCGCTTCGCGAGGAAGATCGTGTAGCCGGGGTAGAACTGGTTGTCGGCGAGCACGGCGTAGCCCGTCTCGAGTTCGGCGACCAGGTAGGGGTTGTCGGGCGTGAAGCGCGCGATGCGCTCGCAGATCTCGCAGCCGGCGGTCACGGCTAGCGGCCCGGCACTTCCATCAGCGGGATGACGTCGGTGTCGAGGGTGTGGCTGACGGCGGTGTAGGTGCCGGCTTCCATCTCGGCGATGATCTTCTCGCCCTCCTCGATGAGCGCGCTCATGAACTCGGGCTCGTCGACCGTCTTGACGATCTCGCCCTTGCGGAAGATGACGCCGCGGCCCTTGCCGCCGGCGATGCCCAGATCAGCCATCTTCGCCTCGCCGGGGCCGTTGACCACGCAGCCCATGACGGCGACGGTGAGGATCTTGCCGCGCTTCGTGAAGTGCTCCTCCACCTTGTTGGCGAGCGGGATCAGCTCGATCTCGATGCGGCCGCAGGTGGGGCAGGCGACGAGCGTGGCGCCGCGCTTGCGGAGGTTCAGCGTGTTGAGGATGTCCCAGCAGATCGGCACTTCCTCGACCGGGTCGGCCGCCAGCGAGACGCGGATCGTGTCGCCGATGCCCTCGGCCAGCAGGATGCCGATGCCGATGGCGCTGCGCACCGAGCCGGCGCGCGGCGTGCCCGCCTCGGTGACGCCGAGGTGCAGCGGGTACGGCACGAGCGGGGCGAGGCGGCGGTAGGCCTCGACCATCGTCGGCACGTCGAACGCCTTCATGGAGATCTTGATGTCGTCGAAGTCCGCGTCGTTGAGGACTTTGATCTCCCAGAGTGCGGCTTCGACCATGCGGTCGGGCAACGACGGCGGCAGCTCGCCCTCGGCGAGCGCGCGGATGGGCGGCAGCGAGCCGGCGTTGACGCCGATGCGGATCGGGATGCCGCGCTCCTTCGCCTTCGTCGCGACGAGCGTCACCTTGTCGGCGTCGCGGATGTTGCCGGGGTTCAGGCGCAGGCCGTCGAAGCCGGCGTCGATGGCGGCGAGCGCCCAGCGGTAGTCGAAGTGGATGTCGGCGATGATCGGCAGCGGCGCGCGGCGGACGATCTCGGGCAGCGCGTCGGCGGCGGCGCGGTCGGGCACGGCGATGCGGACGATGTCGCAGCCGGCTTCCTTGAGCTGGTCGAGCTGGGCGACGGTGGCGTCGACGTTCTCGGTGATCGTAGCGCACATCGACTGGACGGCGACCGGGGCGTCGCCGCCGACCTGGACATCGCCGACGTGCACGGGCTTGGACTTACGGCGTGGAGTGGTCATTTCAGCAGGCTGTCTCCGTGGAACACGCGCAGTACATCAAAATACGTGATCACGACCGAGAGGGTAAGGATCAGCGCCAGGCCGGTGAGGTGCACCAGCGCCTCCTTCTGGGGGGCGACGCGCTTTCCGCGGCGCAGGAACTCGATGAAGATGAAGACGAGGCGGCCGCCGTCGAACATCGGGATTGGCAGGACGTTCAGCACGGCGAGGTTCATGCTGAGGAGCGCGGCGAAGTTGATCAGCGAGAGCCAGCCCGCCTGGCGCACGACCTCGCCCGTCGCCTGGGCGATGCCGACGGGGCCGGTGACTTGCGGGTCGACGAAGCCGCGCACCCAGCCCCAGATCTGGTTTCGGGCGAGGATCAGCGACTCGAAGCTGAGGCGCAGGCCGTTCGGCAGCGCCTCCCACGGCGGCTGCGACTCGCGCACCGTGTCCACGTCGATCGCGTCCGGTGTGGTGTAGGTGTAGCAGGGCGAGGTGGATTCGGGGAACAACTCGCCTTTCATCGCCCGCGCCGCTGTGGCCGACGGCGCGTCGAGGTTGTCGCATTGCGCGGCGCTGAGCGGCGTGAAGCCGAACGAGGCGCCCGCGTAGCAGAACGCCGGCGAGTTTGGCGCGACGTCCTTCTTGTACGACTGCACGTTCTTGCGCGCGGCGGCCTCCGCCTTCACGCGCTCCTCGGCAGTAGTGGAGATCTTCCGTGAGTGGGCGGGCGCGATCTGGATGCCGATCGGGCCCACCGGCTGGTCGACACCGCACTCGTCCTTGTACGTGCCGGGGTTCCAGCGCGAGTAGACGGACTTCGTGACGGTCTCCGGGCCGGTGCGCGGATCGGTGCGCTTGAGGGTGAGGGCAATCGTCGATCCCTGGTTCAGCCGGAGCATGTAGGCGGCGTCGCTGGTGCTCTTCACGTCGCGGCCGTTGACCTTGAGGATCTGGTCGCCGGCGCGCAGGTCCTTGCTGGCCGCGGGGCTGTTCGGCACGATCGCGGCGATCGCCGCGCCGCCGGTGGCGACGCGATGCGGGACCATGAGGCCGGCACTGAAGAGCGCGATCGCCAGCACGAGGTTCATGAAGGCGCCGGCGCCGATGACGACCGTGCGCTTCCATTTCGGCTGCGCGGCGAGGCTCTCGGGGTCGGTCGGATCCTCTTCGCCGAGCAGGCGCACGAAGGCGCCGAGCGGCAGCAGGTTGATGGTGTAGTCGGTGTCCTTGTAGCGGAAGCCCCAGATGCGCGGCGGGAAGCCGATGCCCGCCTCCAGCACCTTGACGCCGAACATCTTGGCCGTGATGTAGTGCCCCGCCTCGTGGATAACGACCAGCCCGAGGAGGATGCCGACGAACGGAAGAATCGAATGTGTAACTACGTCCAAGTCGCCTCGTCCACCCGCCGCGGCGGGCTCATCTGCTCATGCGCTCGCGCGGGCGAGCCGGTTCAGTTTCGCTGGGCTGCCGCGTTCGCGCGCCCGGCGTGGGCCGCGGCGAACGCGCGCGCCCAGGCGTCGGCGGCGAGCACCTGACCGAGGTCAGGATCGGCGGCGCCGTCGTGTGCGGATAGTGTCGCATCCACCACTTTTGCTATCTCCCGGAAGCCGATCTCGCCCCCGACGAAGCGCTCGACCGCGATCTCGTCGGCGGCGGCGAGGACGGCGGGCCAGGTGCCGCCCTTCGCACCGGCTTCGAGCGCGAGGCGGAGGCAGGGGTAGCGGCTGAAGTCGGGCGCCTCGAAGTTCAGCGTCTTGGCGCGGGCGAGGTTGAGGCGCGGCACGGCGTCGCTGGGCACGCGCTCCGGGTAGGAGAGCGCGCACTGGATCGGCAGGCGCATGTCGGGCTCGCCGAGCTGCGCCTTGACGCTGCCGTCGGCGAACTCGACGAGCGAGTGGACGATGCTCTCGCGGTGCATCAGCACCTCGACGCGGTCCATCGGCACGTTGAAGAGCCAGCGCGCTTCGATCGCCTCGAAGCCCTTGTTCATCAGCGTCGCGGAGTCGATGGTGACCTTGCGGCCCATGTCCCAGGTCGGGTGGCGCAGCGCCTCGCGCGGGGTGACGCGGTCGAGGTCGCGGACGGGGAGGTCGCGGAAGGCGCCGCCGGACGCGGTGAGGATCAGCTTCTCGACGGCGGCGACGTCCTCGCCCCAGAGGCACTGCCAGATGGCGCTGTGCTCGCTGTCGACGGGGCGCAGCTCGCCGCCGCCGCGCTCCGCCTCGGCGGTGACGATGTGGCCCGCCATGACGAGCACTTCCTTGTTGGCGAGGGCGACGGCCTTGCCGGCGCGCAGGGCCGCGAGCGTCGGGGCGAGGCCGGCGGCGCCGGCGGTGGCGACGACGACGATCTCGACGTCGGGGTGCGCCGCCATCTCGTCCATCGTCGCCCAGCCGGTCTTCCTGCCGGCGGCGGCCTTGATGTCCATGTGGCGGCCTTCGGCCTGGCACCAGACCAGGTCGGGGTGGAACTCGCGGGACTGGTCTTCGAGGAGAGTGTGGTTGGCGCCGGCGGCGAGGCCGACGATGCGGAACTGGCCGGGAAGGCGGCGAATGACATCGAGCGTCTGGCGACCGATGGAGCCTGTGGAGCCGAGGATCGCTACGCCCTTGGGGCCGTGTCCCATGCCGTCAGCCTAGCAGAAAGGGCGGTTGCGGGTGTGATCGACGTGTAAGTGGCTATTCAGTTCCGGCATGGCTCAGTAGACGACCCACTGGGTGAACAGGTAGACCGTCGCGAAGGTGAACAGGATGGAGTCGAGGCGGTCGAGGACGCCGCCGTGGCCGGGGATCAGCTCGCTGGCGTCCTTCACGTGCGTGAGGCGCTTCAGGGCGGACTCGCCGAGGTCGCCCACCGTGGCGGCGATGGGGAGCGCGACGGCGAGAGAAACGATCTGCGCCGGCGCGACGCTCAGGTCGAAGAAGTAGTTGCAGAGGATCACCGCGGCGAAGCCGGCCGCCGAGCCGCCGACGAAGCCCTCGATCGTCTTCTTCGGGCTGATGCGCGGCGCCAGCTTGTGGCGGCCGATGGCGCGGCCGACGAAGAAGGCGAACGTATCGATGGCGAAGGTGCTGGTGAGCGCCAGCAGCACCCAGTTGCGCGCGTCGAAGTCGATGTAGCGCAGCAGCACGATGAAGCTGCCGAGGAAGCCGACGTAGGTGACGCCTCCCAGCGTCCAGAGCGCATCGATCAGGCGCTTGTCGGCCGGTCGGGTGAGCGACGCGAGCGGCGCGACGACGGCGGCCGCCGCGAGCCACGCCAGCCACTCGGGACGCCCGGCGTAGGCGCCGATGGCGATGCCGGCCACCAGCGCCGCGGTGAGGATGGAGACGGGGTCGAGCCACTCGCGTCGCATGTGCTGGAACTCGAGCGTGGCGACGGCGAGCGCGGCGGCCAGCGCGGCGGCGTACCAGGGGCCGCCGATGAGGATCAGCAGGATGATCAGCGGGACGCCGACGATGGCGCTCGCGACGCGCTGAGCTAGCACGGCGGGGTCACGAGCGTGGCTTGGCGCCGTTCGGGGCGTCGACGCCGCCGTACTTGCGCTGGCGCTGGGCGTACGCGGCGAGCGCCCGGTCGATCTCCGCTTCGTCGAAGTCGGGCCAGTAGGTGGGGGTGGCGTAGAACTCGGCATAGGCCGACTGCCAGAGCAGGAAGTTGGAGAGGCGCATCTCGCCGGCGGTGCGGATCACGAGATCCGGGTCGCCGACGTCGGCCGTGTAGAGGTAGGACGCGAAGAGGTCCTCGTCGATGCGCTCCGGCTTGATCTTGTCGGCGACGATGCGGCGGACGGCGTCGACGATCTCGGCGCGGCCGCCGTAGTTGAAGGCGAGCGCGACGGTCATCCGCGTGTTGTCCTTCGTCAGGTCGATCGCCTGCTGCACCTTCTCGCGGATCTTCGGCTCCAGCGGCTCGAGGCTGCCGATGTGCACGAGGCGCACGCCGTTCTTGTGCAGCGTCTTGATCTCGCGGTTGATCACTCGCGGGATCAGGCGCATGAGGGCACCAACCTCGCGGCGTGGGCGGGTCCAGTTCTCGGTGGAGAAGGCGTAGAGCGTCAGCACTTCGACACCGCGCTCGCCGAAGGTCTCGATGATGCGGCGGATATTCTCGGTGCCGGCGCGGTGGCCCGCCTGGCGGGAGAGGCCGCGCTCCTCCGCCCAGCGGCCGTTGCCGTCCATGATGACGGCGACGTGGCGCGGGCCTCGGGCTGGAAGGCCGGAGGCTGGAGGCTGGACGCCACGGCGCTGTCCCGCAGCCACGCCTGCGGCCGGTGTGTGGCCGTTCGTTGGGGCGGACTTCTTCTGTCGCTTGCCGATCTTCACTGTTGCCCACTCATCTGGCGCGCCGTGCGCGCGTCGCCACGGCAGCCGGACCGCTACACCTCGAGCAGTTCCTGCTCCTTGGCGTGCCCGTGCTTGTCCACTTCGGCGATGTGCCTGTCGGTGATCTTCTGCAGCCGCGCCTGGGCGCCACGCTCGTCGTCGTCCGTGATCTCTTTGTCGTGCTGGAGCTTGCGCAGCGCATCGAGGCAGTCGCGGCGGACGTTCCGCACGGCGATGCGCGCGTCCTCGACCTTCTTGTGCACGACCTTCACCATGTCCTTGCGCCGGTCCTCGTTGAGCTGCGGGATGACGAGGCGGATGATGTTGCCGTCGTTCGTCGGCGTCAGCCCGAGGTCGGACTTCTGGATCGCCTTCTCGATAGTGCCCAGCTGGGTCTTGTCCCAGGGCAGGATCGTGATCAGGCGGGGCTCCGGCGCGTTGATCGTCGCCATCTGGTTGAGCGGCGTCGGCGTGCCGTAGTACTCGATCTTCAGTCCCTCGACGAGCGCGGGGCGGGCGCGGCCGGTGCGGACCGTATCGAGATCGCGGTCGAGCGCGCCGACGGCGCTCTGCATGCGATGCTCGGCGTCCCGCAGTGTGTCATCGATCATCGTGTGCGACCCTCTTTCGTGCTTCGATCGGCTCCATGGTACCTCAGGATCGCGGCGGGCGAGATGCGCCGCGCGCATCGCGCGTCAGACCTTCGCGGCGTCCAGCAGGGTCTCGCTGGCGTGGACGCGGGTGCCGATCTCGTCGCCCCGCGCGGCGGCGACGATGCCGTCCACAAGGCCGACATCGAAGACGACGATCGGCAGGTCGTTCTCCATGCAGAGCGAGAGCGCCGTGCTGTCCATCACTTCGAGGCGGCGGCTGAGCGCATCCATGTACGACAGCGTCGAGAAGCGGCGGGCGCCGGGCACCTTGCGGGGGTCGGCGTCATACACGCCGTCGACGCGGTTCTTGGCGATGAGCAGGACCTCGGCGTCGATCTCGACGGCGCGGAGGGCGGCGGCGGTGTCGGTGGTCATGAAGGGGTTGCCGGTGCCGGCGGCGAAGATGACGACGCGGTGCTTCTCGAGGTGGCGGATGGCACGGCGCCGGATGTAGGGCTCGGCGACCTGCTGGATCGGGATCGCGGTCTGGGTGCGGACGTCGCCGCCGACCTGCTCGATGGCGTCCTGCAGCGCGAGGGCGTTGATGACGGTGGCCAACATGCCGGCGTAGTCGGCCGTGGCGCGGTCCATGCCGGTCTGGCTGGCCTGCGCGCCGCGCCAGATGTTGCCGCCGCCGACGACCACCGCGATCTCGACGCCGAGATCGCTCGCGGCTTTGATCTGGAGGGCGATGCGCCTGACAGTCTCGGGATCGATGCCGTACGCCGCCGGGCCCATCAGGGCCTCGCCGCTGACCTTCAGCAGGATGCGCTTGTAGGCGGCGGCCATGACTCGGCTCCTATTGGCCCAGTTCGTAGCGCGTGAAGCGGCGGATGCGGATGTTCTCGCCGGTCGTGGCGATCGCTTCCTTCACCAGATGCTCGATGGTGCGCGAGCTGTCCTTGATGAAGTGCTGCTTCATGAGGACGGTCTCTTCGATGCTGCCCTCGGCGTCTTTGGGCAGGTCTTCCTCGTTGACGGCGAGCGTCGTCGGGATGCCGGCGACCTGCATCGCGACGTCGTGCACGAGCTGCTTGAACGTGTCGGTGCGCGCGACGAAATCCGTCTCGCAGTTCACTTCGACGAGCACGCCGATGCGGCCGCCCGCGTGGATGTACGAGTCGCAGAGGCCCTGGCTGGTCTCCCGGCCCGCCTTCTTCTCGGCGCTGGCGACGCCCTGCTCGCGCAGGTGCTTCACGGCCTTGTCGAAGTCGCCGCCGCTCGCGTCGAGGGCGCGCTTGCAGTCCATGACGCCCGCGCTCGTCTGTTCGCGAAGGCGCTTTACGTCTTCCGCTGTTGTCACGTTGCGTGTCCTTCCTGTCTCAGGCCTGGGGCTCGGGCTCGGCGCCCTGCGGCCCCGGGTCGTCGGGCGACGCCGAGAACGTGCCCGATGCGATCGACTCCATGTCGAGGCCCTCGGTGTCGTCGGCCTCGGATGCGTATCCTTGGAGGTTGCGCCCCTCGATGACGGCGTCGGCGATCTTGCTGGCGATCAGCTTGACCGCGCGAATCGCGTCGTCGTTCGACGGGATCGGGAAGTCGACTTCGTCCGGGTTGCAGTTCGTATCGCACATGGCGATGATCGGCAGGCGCACGCGCATCGCCTCGGTGACGGCGATGCGCTCCATCGGCGGGTCGACGATGAACAGGGCGCCAGGCAGGCGCTTCATCGTCTTGATGCCGCCGAAGTAGCGGTTCATCTTCTCGATCTCTTCGAGCAGCTTGCCGGCTTCCTTCTTGATGAGGAGGCCCAGTTCGCCGCGGTCGCGCCGGTCTTCGAGCCGGCGGTTGGTGACGTAGGGCATGCCGCAGCGCGTAGCCTCGGACTCGATGGAGTCCTGCGCCTGCTTCTTCGTGCCGACGAAGAGCACGGTCTCGCCGCGCGATGCGACGGCGCGCGCGAAGGCCATCGCCTGTCCAAGGAGAGGGACGGTCTGCTGCAGATCGATGATGTGGATGTTGTTGCGCTCGGTGAAGATGTACGGCTTCATCCGCGGGTCCCAGCGCCGGGTCTGGTGGCCGAAGTGGACGCCGGCTTCGAGGAGCGCCTTCATCGAGACAGGGGGAGCTTTGGCAGGTACGGTGGTCATGGGTATCCAATCCTCCCGGACATAAATTTGAGGCCGAGCGGCCCCAGGTCCGGACTCACGTGTTCACTGACGGGCGCAGTATACAGCCGCCGCGTGATTGCGACAAAACGCGGTGCCCGGCGGCGACGCCCTTGACCAGCGGTATAGATGGTTATACTATCTATACACGTCAAGGAGCCGAAGGTGGAGGCTGGAAGGCGGAGGCTGGAGAGCTTAGCCGGAAGGGGGCGCAGGCATGGACACTGAACTGGCGACCGTGGCTGACGGGCAGCAACTCGTCGTGGCGGGCCCGGCGCGGGCGGGCGGCGGCGTGCCGCTCAGCCGGCGCAACGTACTGAAGCTGGGGTTCTGGACCGCCATCGGGGCGGCGGCGGTCTCGGCCGGGGTGTCGTTTGTGAACACGCTCTATCCGCGCGTGCTCGAGCCCTTCGGCGGGCCGGTAGCCGTGCCGCCCACAGCCGTGCCGAAGCCCGGCGCGCCGCCGCTGGCGAACTTCGACGGGCACTTCCTGCTGGTCAATCTCAAGAAGGACGAAGGCCGCGCGGCCGGCGACGAGACGCCGGCCGAGGGCGGGCTGGTGGCGCTCTGGTGGAAGTGCCCGCATCTGGGCTGCACGGTGCCGTGGCGGGGGGACTTCATCTCGCCGGCCGACCCGCTTGAACGCAAAGGCTGGTTCGCCTGCCCCTGCCACGGGTCGACGTACACGAAGGCCGGCGTGCGCATCTTCGGCCCGGCGCCGCGGTCCATGGATACGATGCAGATCGACGTGAACGAGAAGGGCCAGATCACCGTGCAGACGGGGAAGCGCCGCAGCGGCGGGCCGGACAACCCGCAACGCGCGGTGCCGTGGACGGCGTCTACAGACGCGACTACCATCCGAACATGACGAGCCGTCGGAATGTCCTGAAGACCCTTTTCTTTGGTGCGATAGGCACGCTCGGCGCGTCGATCGGTGGCGTTGTCGTGCTCATTCTGCGTCCTAATACCGACGCGGAAGTCGAGCGAGCAGGCTACTTCGTCGCGGCACGAGACGTCCCATTGGCTGGCGCTCCACCGGTCGAGCATGGCGATGGACGTTTCTTTCTCGTCAACCTGGCGCCGGGCGAAGGCGCAATCTCGGGTCAACCTGCAGACTCTCCTGGGGGACTCCTCGCGCTGTCATGGAGATGCCCGCACCTTGGCTGTCGCCTCCCATGGAGCGCGAATACCGTCGGTTGTTGCCGTGAGAATTTTGCGCCAATCATTGGCCTGTTCGACTGCCCATGTCACAGCGCACGCTTCACGAAGGCCGGCGTGCGCATCTTCGGCCCGGCGCCGCGGTCCATGGATACGATGCAGATCGACGTGAACGAGAAGGGCCAGATCACCGTGCAGACGGGGAAGCGCCGCAGCGGCGGGCCGGACAACCCGCAGCGCGCCGTGCCGTGGACGCCGCCGTCGTGAGCGCTTGTGGGCGTACGGGCACCCGCGCATACTGAGGCCACGATGAGATTCGACCGCGAACTGCTGAAGGGCAACACCGCGACGGTGGTGATGGCGATTCTCGACGAGGGGCCGCTGCACGGCTACCAGATCGCGAAGGAGATGCGCGCGCGCAGCGACGACGCGCTGCAGCTGGGACAGGGCGTGCTCTACCCGATCCTGCACCGCATGGAGGATCGCGGCCTGATCGCCGGGGAGTGGGAGCAGAGCACCGGCACGCCGAGCCGCAAGCGCTACTCGATCACCGAGCACGGGCGCGCGGAACTGCGGGCGAAGCGCAGCGAGTGGGCGGCGTTCTCCAAGGCGATGGCGCAGGTGCTGGAGCCGGCGGGCGACAAGCGATGAAGACGAACCCGATCGACCGCTACCTGAACGAGGTGAGCTGGGCGATGGGCGGCACGCTGGCCGAGCAGCAGGCCGCGCGCGACGAGCTGCGGGCGCACATCGAGGACGGTGCGCGCGAGCTGCAGCTCCAGGGCATGGCGGCGGACGAGGCCGTGCGGCGCGCGCTGCGCGACCTCGGCGACGCGGAGACCGTCGGGCGGTCGATGCGAGGGTCGCGCGGCGGTACCTCGCTGCGACGGCCGCTCGTGCAGCCGGCCGGCGCGCTGATCCTGCAGCGGCGGCGCGATGTGCGGCTGCCGGCGCGCGCACTGGTGCTGGCGCTGGGGGCATCGGCGATCACGAGCGCGGCGGTCGGGCTCACGTACCTCTGGCCCGGTTAGCGGATGCCAATACTGCGCTGGCGCAAGCAGGAACTCCGGGAACGCTTCTACCCGCCGCGCTTTCGCGGCATGTACGACCGCTTCTCCGACGTCATCCACGAATACGTGCGCAAGGGCGACGTGATGCTCGATGCGGGCTGCGGCAGCGGCCGCGTCTTCCAGTATCACTTCGACGAGACGCAGCGGCCGCGCCTGATCGTCGGCGTCGACATGACGGACGAGCCGCAGAGCAACCGGAACATCGACGCGGCGGGTCGCGCCGACCTGGGGGCGCTGCCGTTCCGCGACAACACGTTCGACATCGCGATCTCGAGCCACGTCGCGGAGCACCTGACGCAGCCCGAGCGCGTCTTCGCCGAACTGGCGCGCGTGCTGAAGCCGGGCGGGCGCCTGCTGATCCTGACGCCGAACCGCTGGCACTACGTGACGATCAGCTCGGCGCTGCTGCCGCACTCGTTCCACCTGACGTACAACCGCTGGCGCGGCGTCGATGCGCACGACATCTTCCCCACGGTGTACCGCGCCAACACGGCGGCGCGGCTGCGCTCGCTGTACGAGGGCGCCGGGATGGGCGTGGAGCAGCTGTACCAGTTCGAGACGGAGCCGGAGTACCTGGCGTTCGCGACGTCGGCGTACGCGCTGGGCGTCGGCTTCGAGCGCATCGTCAACCGCTTCGGCGTGCTGAAGCACCTGCGGGTCAACCTGCTGTCGGTGGGGCGGAAGCGGGCCTGAGCGCCCCGGGGCGGTCTGCTACCATGCAGCACCATGCTGACCAAGCGCATCATCCCGTGCTTCGACGTTGCCGAGGGGCGCGTCGTAAAGGGCGTCTCGTTCGTCGAGCTGCGCGACGCGGGCGACCCCGTGGAGCTGGCGAAGCTCTACGACCAGGCGGGCGCGGACGAGCTGGTATTCCTTGACATAACTGCGTCGAGCGACGACCGGGCGACCACCTACGACATGGTCGCGCGCACCGCCGACGAGGTCTTCATCCCGCTCACTGTCGGCGGCGGCATCCGCAGCGACCTGGACGTGCGGGTGCTGCTGGAGCTGGGCGCCGACAAGGTGTCGCTCAACAGCGCGGCGGTGGCCGACCCGAAGCTGGTAGGGGTGTGCTCGGAGCGCTTCGGCGCGCAGTGCATCGTCGTCGCCATCGATGCCAAGGCCGTCGGCGGCGGGAAGTGGGAAGTGTTCACGCACGGCGGCCGCCGCGCCACCGGGCTCGATGCGGTCGAGTGGGCGAAGCGCGTGGTGGAGCTGGGCGCGGGCGAGCTGCTGGTGACCAGCATGGACACCGACGGCCACAAGGACGGCTACGACCTGCCGCTGACGCGCGCGATCAGCGACGCGGTGACGGTGCCGGTGATCGCCAGCGGCGGTTGCGGCTCCCCGCAGCACATGGTCGACGCGGTCGTCGAGGGGCACGCCGACGCGGTGCTGGCGGCGAGCATCTTCCACTTCGGCGAGTACTCGATCGCCGAGGCGAAGCGCCATCTGCGCGCGCACGGCCTGCCGGTACGGCTGTAGCGCCGGGATCGGCCACCTCGACACACACGGAGAGAGCGATGAGATCGCGGCGCGTTGCGTCGCGGCGCAAGCACGGGAGAGAACGATGCTGAAGTACAACGCGCAGGGGCTGATCCCGGCGGTGATCCAGGACGACGAGACGAACGCGGTGCTGATGCTCGGCTACATGAACGCCGAGACGCTGCAGATGACGAAGGAGAAGGGCCAGGTGGTCTTCTACAGCCGCAGCCGCCAGGAGATCTGGCACAAGGGCGCGACGAGCGGCGACTACCTGGAGGTGCGCTCGATCAAGGCGGACTGCGAGGACAACTCGTTGCTGGTCCGCGTGAGGATGCTGGGCGACGCCGTCTGCCACACCGGCGCAAAGGCCTGCTTCTTCAAGGACGTGGAGCAGCTGGGCTGAACTGGTGACTGGTGACTGGTGACTGGTGACTGGTGACTGGTCGGAGGAGTGTTGGAGTTTCGGTCAACACTTAGTCCATACAGCGGCGAGACGTGCTATCGGAGTACCACATCGGTCCTTCGCGTTCAGAGCCGCTGCTTCCGGCGCTATCTTGGCGTCAGCCAGCCGCGCGAACGCATCGGTGCTGAGAGTGCCGGAACCAGCGCGTGAATTCGAGACCATGGCAACCACGTCGCCGCGTCGAATCGCCACGAATTCGTAGTTGAAAGGGTGGGCGACTCCCGGTCGAGACACGGACGCATATGCGACGGACTCGTCTCCGAAAGCTCCAGCGTCCAGCGATGTGATGACGTCGTCCGAACACAGGACGTGGTCAGGGGTGAGGAGTTTGCGCTGCTCGGCCATGAAGCCATTTGCTTCGCCCGAGCCGAATACCAGCACATACTCGGACAGTTGTCCGCGACTCTTCTCGATCGGGTGGGGCTCAAACCCGGTCTGCAACCCGCCGATCAGGCCAGCGACCTTGGCACACTCGAAGTTGTTCGCAGAAGGCGCAGAATCGAGGTGGTCGGCTCCGGGATCCCCGACGAAGCGGGTGCGCGCCCAGCCTGCCGGAAGATCATCGATCGTGAGCATCGCACCCCGAATCCGACAATGCAGTTCGTCGTCGGATGGGAGAATCGCGGCGGTCGGGTAGGGAGGCGGTGCTTCCACGGTGGCTACGTTCGTGCACAGCGCGGCAGGGGAAGAGTGAGAACTCTTACTACAGGCGACCAGCAACGCCGCCGCGATCACCATGCTCAGGCCACCTGTCGTCAGGGTGGTGAAGCGCGGTCGTCCCATTAGTAATCGATGCAGGCGTGTTGCCATAGCGAGATTCTACACGAACTGGTCTGCGCGCTAAACGCTGTTGGCTGTCTCAGCGGCGATCACGAGTTTCAGCGCGGCGATGGCGACTTCGATCTGGGCGTCGTCGGGGTCGCGCGTGGTGAGCGACTGCAGCCAGAGGTTCGGGCGGTAGATCAGGCCGAACAGGCCGCGGTTGCCGAAGCGCTGGCCCAGGCGCAGCACCTCGTACGACAGCGCGGCGATGACGGGGATCAGCACGATGCGCTCGATCAGGCGCAGCCAGATCGGCGGCGCGCCCAGCGCCACGAACACGACCAGCGAGATCACCATCACCGTGAGCAGGAACGCCGTGCCGCAGCGCGGGTGGGCGTTGGGGTACTCGCGCACGGCCTCGGGCGTCAGCGGGCGGCCGTGCTCGTAGGCGTGGATCGCGCGGTGCTCGGCGCCGTGGTACGCGAACACGCGCTGGATGTCGCGGAAGCGGCCGATCAGCCAGATGTATCCCACCAGCATCGCCAGCCGCAGCACGCCCTCCGCCGCGACCTCGACGTAGCCGTTGCCGATGATCCGCCCGAGCCAGCTCGTGATCAGCACCGGCCCGGCGAAGAAGATCGCGGCGACGAAGACGAGCGTGACGCCCAGCGAGACGAAGAGCTGCGTCTTGCTGACCTCTTCATGCTCCTGCCCCAGCGCCACCTGCGACGACCAGGTGAGCGCCCGCACGCCGAGCGCCAGCGTCTCGAACAGCACGACCATGCCGCGGACGATCGGGATGCGGCGGGGTGTGCCGGTGTAGACGCCGGTCAGCGCCTCCGTGCGCTCGACGATGCGGCCGTCGGGCGCGCGCACGGCGATGGCCATGTGGCGCGGGCCGCGGATCATCACGCCCTCCATCACCGCCTGGCCGCCGTAGTACAGCGCGGGCTCTCCCTCGGGCATGCGGCTCACAGCTCCTGTCGCTCGAACATCACGACGGCCGCCGCGAACAGCGCCGCCGCGATGCCGATCGACGCCAGCGGCACGGTGTACTGGTAGGCGCGGGTGTGATCGGCCACGGCGAAGCGCAGGGCGACGAACGGCAGATAGGATGGGAGCAGGTGATACGTCCAGCGCAGCGAGGCGATGACGGGCACGAAATTCGGCAGAAACCAGACGCCGAGCCCGGTCATCGCGATCGGCGGCACCGAGCGGAACGGCACGCCGAGCGCGACGATGAAGAACGAGAGGAACCCCATCTCGACGCAGAGGACCAGCGTCGCGGCGCCGATGCGCGCGAGGGGCACGTCCTGGAAGAGCGCGAGCATCATCGCCAGCCAGATGGCCGTCGGCAACGCCACCAGCATGGCGATGGCGATCAGCGAGTGGGCGACGGCCTTCGCGCCGAGATACGAGAGCCGCGAGACCGGCTTCGTGACGATCCACGCGGAGATGCCGAGCGAGCGCTCGCGCGACATCGCATCGACTGTCGACGCGATGACCATCAGCGAGCCGAGAAAGCCGACGAGCGCCGTCCACGAGGCGAGGAGTGTGTCCATGCCGTCGCCGCTGACCCGGTGCCGCCCGCCGGTGCCGAAGTGTTCGATGCGCAGGTAGCCGACTGTCGCGACGAGCACCAGGCACGCCGTCATCGCCAGCAGGAAGAGGAGCATCCGCTTCGAGCGGCGCGCTTCGAGCAGCTCCTTGTCGAGTAGCACGCTGAACCCGGGGAGCGCGGACGCCCGCGCGCGGCTAGGCGTCGTCATGTGCCACCGACTCCATGAAGATGTCTTCGAGCCGTGACCGCTCCGGCGCGCAGCCGATCAGCACGACGTCCGCATCGACGATCGCGCGCGGCAGGGCGCGCTTCGCGTGCACGGCGTCCGAGACGTCGACCAGCAGCGCGACGCGGCCGTCCGCCGGCGCATCCGCCTCGACGCGTGAGACGAAGGGCAGCGCTTCGAGCAGCGGCACGAGCCCGTTGGCCGGGGCCTCGACGGTGACGCGGAAGCGGCCTTCGTCCGCCGACATCAGCTCGCGCATCGAGCCCTCGCGGACGACGCGGCCGGCGTTCATGATGGCAATGTAGTCGGCGACGCGCTCGACGTCGTCGAGGATGTGGGTGGAGTAGAAGACGGAGATGCCGCGCTCGCGCAGCGTCCGCAAGATCTCCAGCACGTCGCGGCGTCCGATGGGGTCCAGCGACGACGACGGCTCGTCCAGCACGACCAGCCGCGGTTCGCCCATCAGCGCCTGCGCGATGCCCAGCCGCTGGCGCATGCCGGCGGAGTAGCCGCCGCAGGCGCGGTCGGCTGCGCCCTCGAGATCGACCAGGTGCAGCACCTCGCGCGCGCGGTCGGCGACGGGTGTGGCCGCGCGGGGGTAGAGGCGGCCGACGAAGTGCAGCACCTCGCGGCCGGTCATCCAGCGCGGGTACGACGGGTCTTGCGCGAGGTAGCCGACCTCGCTGCGCGACTCGGCGTGGTACTGCTCGACGGGCACGCCGCTGATCGAGCAGCGGCCGGAGGTCGGCTGCGCGAGGCCGAGGAGGATCTTGATCGTGGTCGTCTTGCCGGAGCCGTTCGGGCCGAGGAAGCCGAAGATCGAGCCGGCGGGCATCGAGAGGTCGACGCCGTCGAGCGCGCGCACCGCGCCGTAGCTCTTCGTCAGTTGCTCGCAGCGGATGGCGGTATCGCTCACGGGATCACTATCGGCGCGATCGACCGCGGGGGCAAGCGGCGCGAGGCGGCGACTAGTTCCTCTGTACACAGAGCGTGATTTTGGTTCACCGCAGAGGCGCGGAGCGCGCAGAGTTCGCCGGAATGTCGTTCACGATGCGTTTCCGGCCTGCCCGCCCTGGATCTCGGCGTCCTCTGCGCCTCCGCGGTGAAATACTCCGACCGATCAAGACCTCGTGCCGGGACACTGAGCCGTCACGGGTCCCTGCGATAGACGACGTCGCCGTCGACCACCGTGAGGTCGGCGCGGGCGTCGAGGATGCGCATCGGGTCGGCCGTGCTGAGGACGTTGGACGAGAGGACGACGAGGTCGCCGTCGCAGCCGGGCGCGATGCGGCCGCTGGTGGCGGTGGCGCCGGTCGCGGCCGCGCATCCCTCCGTATAGGCGCGCAGGGCCGCCTCGACCGGGATCCGCTCGTGGGGGTACCAGCCGCCGGCCGGGTCGCCGGCGGCGTTGCGGCGCGTGACGGCGGCGTGGATGCCGGCGATCGGGTCCATCGTTTCCACCGGCGTGTCGGAGCCGAAGGCGAGCGTGGCGCCGGACGCGAGCAGCGACGCGAAGGCGTAAGCGCCGCGGCCGCGCTCGCCCCACGAGCGATCGACCTTGGCCATGTCCTGCGTCGCGTGGATCGGCTGCACCGACGCTGTGACGCCGAGCGTGGCGAACCGCGCGACGTCGTCGGGCGCCAGCAGCTGCGCGTGCTCGATGCGGCGTGGCAGGTGCGGCGCGAGATCGCGGGCGCGCTCGTAGATGCCGAGCACCTCGTGGTTCGCGCGGTCGCCGATGGCGTGGACCGCCGTCGCGAGCCCGCCCGCGAGGCAGCGGCGGACGTCGCGCTCGAGCTGCTCGATCGGTTGCAGTGGGAATCCGGTGCCGGACGTGTCGCCGTAGGGCTCGCGCATCCAGGCGGTGAGCGAGCCGAGCGCGCCGTCAGCGAAGAACTTGACGCCGCCGATGCGCATCATCGTGTCGCCATCTCCCGTGGCGAGGTTGCGCTCGAACCACTCGTCGAGGCGGGAGGCAGAGAGGAAGGCGCTGATGCGCAGCCGCAGCCTGCCGGCGTCGCGCAGCGCGTACATGGCCTGGAGCTCGCCGCGGCCGACGTCCATCGCGTGGACGCCCGTGACGCCGAGGCTGTGGGCGTGCCGGATCGCGTCCTCCATGGCGTCGATGCGCTCGGTCTGCGTCGGGTTGGGCGCGGCGTCGGTGACGAGGCGGGCGGCCGTGTCGCGGAGGATGCCGGAGGGCTCGCCGTCTGCGCCGATGTCGATCGCGCCGCCGACGGGCACGGGCGTCGAGGCGGTGACGCCGGCGGCGCGGAGCGCGGCGCTGTTCACCCAGATGCAGTGGCCGGATGTGTGGTTGAGCACGACGGGCACGTCCGGCGTGGTGGCGTCGAGATCGTGGCGCGTGGGGAAGGCCGCGCCGGGCCAGTTGTTCTGGTCCCAGCCGGCGCCGCGCAGCCACGCGCCCGCAGGTGTCGCCGCGACGCGATCGGCGACGCGCCGCGCTGCCTCGGCGACCGATGGCACGCCCTTGAGGTCGACCGCCCGCATGGCGGCGCCGGTGCCGAGCAGGTGCGCGTGTCCATCGGTGAAGCCGGGTACGACGAGACGGCCGCCCGCGTCGATCACGTCGATGCCGGCGGCGACCGATGCGTCACGCTCGCGGCCGGCGAAGGCGACGCGGCCGTCGAGGATCAGCACCGCATCGGCGACGTCGCCGGTGCCGGTCCAGATGCGCGCGTTGCGGATGAACAGGCTGCCCATGGCGATGGTGATAGCACGCGCGACGGCGTGGCGATATGGCGGGGCGTTGAGCGACGGACAACGAGCAACGCCCGCCAGGTGGGCGGGCGTGTGCGGTCCGTAGAAGCGGTGCTGCTACTTGGTGGTCTTGGCCTGGACCGCCTGCGTCTTCTCGAAGCGCTTGGTGAAGCGCTCGACGCGGCCGGCCGTGTCGACGATGCGCTGCTGCCCCGTGAAGAACGGGTGGCAGTTGCTGCAGATCTCGATGTGCACGTCCGCCTTCGTCGAGTGCGTCTGCCAGGTGTTGCCGCAGGCGCAGTGGACGTTGGCTTCGACGTAGTTGGGGTGGATCTTCGCTTTCATGTCGTCTCTCGAATCAGGAATCGTGGGTGGGTTGCGGCGGTCAGCTGACGGCGGCCGTCTCGACCGGATAGACGCTGACCTTCTTGCGGCGGCCCTTGGCGAACGGCTCGAACTTCACGGCGCCATCGAGCAGCGCGTAGAGGGTGTGGTCGCGGCCAACGCCGACGTTGCGGCCCGGGTGCACGCGCGTGCCGCGCTGGCGGATGATGATCGTGCCCGAGAGCACGGCCTGGCCGTCGGAGCGCTTGACGCCCAGCCGCTGCGAGTTGCTGTCGCGGCCGTTGCGGGAGCTGCCTACGCCTTTTTTGTGTGCCATGTCGCTCTACTCTGCTTTCTTGCGGGTGCGCTTCGGCTTCTCCGCTGCGGGCGCCGCCTCGGCCGCGGGCGCTGCTTCGGCAGCCGGCTTGCGAGCGCGGCGGGGCTTCGGCGCCTCTTCCTCGGCCGGCGCGGCGGCAGCGGCGGCAGCGGCGGCCTTCGGCTTCGGCTCCTGCCCGGGGGCGAGGATGTCGTCGATGAGCAGCTTCGTGAAGTGCTGGCGGTGCCCGTTCTTCTTGCGGGCGCGGGTCTTCGCCTTGTAGCGGAAGACGATGATCTTCTTCGCCCGGCCCTGCTCCGCGATGGTGCCGACGATGCGGGCGCCCTCGATGACGGGTGCGCCGACCGTGATCGCGTCGCCATCGGCCATGAGCAGCACGTCGGCCAACTCGATGGTGTCGCCGGGCTCGCCGGGCAGGCGCTCGATCGTGACGGAGCGGCCTTCCTGGACGCGGTACTGCTTTCCACCGGTGCGTACGACGGCGTACAAGGGGGGCCTCCAGA
>Ga0315281_10000997_pt1 | contig 40941 bp, 40 predicted proteins | sample YL17G07_0_MG_FD_204540 | JGI IMG/M metagenome (GOLD analysis project Ga0315281, IMG submission 204540) | Sediment microbial communities from Yellowstone Lake, YNP, Wyoming, USA - YL17G07_0 | ecosystem: Environmental > Aquatic > Freshwater > Lake > Sediment | place: USA: Wyoming | collected...
TTTCCTCCCTGTGCCGCATTCAAGGTGGCATAGATGGCCCGCAGCCGAAAGTCAGGAGTATGGTCTCCATCAGAGGCCTTCACCTGGTAGAGCTCCAGCCCGAGCTCTTTGGCCAGACAAGCCGCAAGAGAGGTCTTGCCGGTCCCGGGGCGGCCGTAAAAAAGGATATTGCATCCCTTCCGCGCCCGGAGGAGCGTCTTCACCACCTGAAGATCAGGTTGGGGGATGCCGAAATCAGATAGGTTCAAATGCGTGGTAAGGTCCCTACCGAAATAGGTGTTCGCAAGTTTTGTATCACCGAGCCCGACAAGGTACTCCCGTATGCTCGGGTGGACACTTATGGAGCCTTCATCAAAGCTCAGCAATTGGGCGTCAAAGAGACAGCCGTTCTTGATCGCTTGCAGGAACTTTCGTCTGTCCAGGGCAAGGATCTTATGGCCTGCGGACTGGAGGGTTTGATATTCGCTCATATCAAAGGGCCGTGACTTGAGGATATCGGCGCTGGAATTAGCCTCCATAATATAAAACATTTCCAGAATTGCGACTTCCTCCATACTCAGATTGAACACTTCCGTGACCGATGCAAGGCGCGTTACAAAATCAGGATGCCTGCGGCCCTTAAGGTTCCTCGAAATATCGTCAAGTTCCGTCCGAAAGACCTCGTTCACGACACGGATCTGTTCCTCCGATTTAAGTTTTGCGCATCCCCATTCCGACATATCCCTGGCATCCGATGGGTCAAGCCGCCTGGGATATAAGGGTTTCAACGTGTCAAAAGCGCGCTGTGCGCCGACAATATCCACACAAGCCGTGAATACCTCTTCCGGACCGGAGTTCATTTCACGCGAATCAATCAGGTTAGAAAGGTAAAAGAGGATGCGTTCCCGCTCCTCCACTGGTGTAGCATGAAAATGGTTCTTTTCTCTTCTTTTGCCAATTCTCATTAGTCGTCTGGCATTTTTTATTCTGAATGGATTACCACTTAGCATAAGATAAGCTCCCTTTTCGGTCTGTATGCACGAAGTATAAGACAACCATTCCGACACCGCTCTGTCGCCAATACTGTCAAGTCCGGTTAATAAAATAAATGTCGCACAATTGTCTTGACCAATTCCTCTGTTTGCGCTTATATAGCTAGGGAGACACCTATGGCGCTGTCAATCAAGTTCGAAACAATGATGAAGATCCTGAACAGGATCAACCGGGGCGATAAGGTTACTGTTGATTCGCTTGCCGAAGAAATCGGGGTTAAGCCTCGGACCGTGGAACGCTACATCGAGACTCTCAGAAAGGCCGAGTTTCCCATCCAGTATGACCGCTCGCGCGGCCGTTACGTATTTGGTGAAGGGTACAGTCTGCGGAGGGCGGATTTGAATGAGGAAGAAACGCTGGTTCTTGCGCTTTCAAAGTCGATGCTGAAACAGTTTGGAGACAAGACGGGAACGTTACTCGACACCATTGAAAAGAAACTCGGAACAGGCGGCACTGTTCTGCCCGACCATATCATCCTTGGAGAGTGCGACCTGCCGCCTGTTGTAGAAGGGCATCTTAAACAGTTGAATGCCGCGATCCTCGACAGCTCTCAAGTTGAACTCGACTACCGGGCCACGTATAAAAACGACGAAAAAACCTGCAGGACCGTTGACCCTTACTATCTTCTGTTCAAGGAAAACATGTGGTATCTCCGCGCCTTTTGCAGGCTTCGGAAGGAACTCCGCACGTTTGCACTGGATAAGATCGACTCGCTGACCGTCCTGGACAAACACTTTGTCAAAGAGACGGAATTCAAACTAAATGATCGGAACACAGGCGCATTTCATGTTGTGCTCGATGGCGAGCCGACTGATGTTATTTTGCGGTTCGATAAAAAGGTGAAACCCTACCTGCTCAGGCAGAAATGGATTCCGAGCCAGGAGAATAAAGAGCTGCCCGACGGCAGGCTTGAAGTGCATCTCCAGGTCAACGGCTTCGTGGGTCTGAAACCGTGGCTCTATGGGTGGATACCGAATATCGAGGTGGTGGAGCCGCAGGAGTTGCGGGAGGAGATGGAAAAGGATCTAAAAGATAGCCGAGATAAAATGCACATCTGGTCCAAAGCTTGATATTCATTAATGCTACTATTTGAAGGAGATAAATCATGGCAGAACATTTAAAGCTGCATCCAAAGAAAGCAACCAGGGGCCAAGGCGACGCAATTGTTTTTGATATTTCTCAAGATCAGGGTAGGAGTCTATCAGATATTCTCCCGCGCAAAACTCAAATTAAGAAACTTGCATCCATGTCAAAAGTTTTTGCTTTCGTCACGGGTATTATACATGGAATGCCTGACCTGTTCGAGGAGAATATTTCACTTAAAGACTTGGAAGTTTATCTCGGGCGTTCTTCTCTGGAGCAAGTTGCAAACCGCTGGTCAAAGCACTTTAATGAACGCGATCACCTTTATGGCATTGTATGTTGTCAGGTGCCGGAAGACACCATAGAAAGAATCGAAGAAGGCTGTGTGAAAATCTTTAAAAGACTACATTCAAACGACATTCTTTGCATTTCAAACAAGTCGGTGGCATCGGCGGGGAGAAGTTCATCTGGAGTGACGGTGATTTATCTTACATTTTGTGTGGACAAAAGACTGAAGGAAAAACCAGCAATCACGTCGAAGGATATCGACAGAATTGCAAATTACATCGACGAAGAGAGCTCCGGCGAGTATAGATTTACAGAAATCGAATCCTCGATGAGGCGCCTCAAAAAACATTCCGATAAAGTTAAACTTGTTTGGCATCAAGATCATCGATAACAAATGCAGGTTGTGCTAAGTGAAACGGAACTCAAATGATTTACGGATTCCGCATTGCTCTGTCCGACCTACCGGCTATGGAGGTATTAATGCTTGATCATGATAAAATGAACAAAATGATGTCAGATATATTGAAGACTGTAAAAGTTTATCCTGTTAACAACGCTGTTATTCTGGATCATGTGAACTATTTTGGCCTAGTTGAAGGCAAACAAATTATGTTTTGTACTCACCTCGTGAGACCCGAGATGTTATTGCTTTGGTGTAGAAAACAAAAAAGGGCTAAGTTCCATCTTTCGCCAGAAGGCGAAAGTTATTTAAGTAAGTTGTCTGAGGCTTTCCACAGTTCTCCTTCATCTTATGTTGCCGAGGTTGAGCTTTTTCACTCAAAAAGTAATCAGCTTGAAATGTGGAAAAAACTTTACGAGAAAAAACTATTCCCTTATTGGAATCCAGAGCGTGGCCCTTTCGCTTTTTTCAATTCTTTAAGTGCATGCCGAATTGCACTATGCAAGATTTATAAAATTAATTTGTCTATTTCAAAAGGAGTCCGGGGAAAGGGTGGAGATACGATCAGGGAAATTACAGAAGAATTAAAGTCTGATATTCTAAAAGCAATCGAAACAAAAATCCTTATTAATGAAAAAAAATATGAAGAAGATAAAAATGACATATTGAACATTATAAATGAATTTGAATAAACACGAACTTTTAGTCGTAGGTTGGGTTAAGCGAAGCGCAACCCAACAGATTTGTCGGGTTTCGCATTGCTCTACCCGATTGACTTTGTAATTAGATGCCGCGCGCTGTATTCTGAGGGCGTAGGGATGTAGTAAAAACACCCCGCTTCGTTCGTATGAAGCGGGGTGTCACTTTATTAAATGGTTCTCAGTCTGAAAAAGTCAGCAATATAAGCGCTAATCGTTCTAACGCCCATTTTAATATGGCAGCGGGGACACACCGAATGAGTTATTCCGCCCTCAAACTCTGGGTGCGATACCCAATACCCAGCCCTTCTTCAGTATCGTGTTATCTCGTTCGCATACTTTGCATTTGTGATTTATCATGTTTTTCACCTCGCATTATTCAAATATACTCCTTCATGGGGGATTTTTAAATGTAGCAGAATCCTGCGAGGTTGCCGTCTCTTACCGCATGCAGGTCATCGACCAATAAGTCCATGTCGCACTGACAGCGTTGCATAGAAATATGTTACTTCTTCACATGTATAAAAGCAAGCGCCGCAGAACTTCATTGGGGCAGGTCTATATTGTTGCACTTACTGAAATTCTGATCAGTCTGAATTCATGGCTTCTGTCCCTACCCCCCCTTTGCATCATGCACTCTGATGCCACCAACTACGCAACCGCATGAACAATCTTAATGTCGCCGCCATTAAACTGCATCTGAACGCTCAAAATAATTCTATTTGGCTAAAACCGCCGACAGGACGCTGTCGGTGGAGGGTAGTTATAATGGGATTATAGACTGGTCGTAATGCTGCTACAGCCAGTCCTTGTGGTTAAAATTAACCTGGGAGGTTTAACACATGAGAGTAAAAGAAGGACTGTTATTTGTAGTGCTAGCACTCGCTTTCTGTGGTGGCTGTGTTCATCGTGTATCTGACATTAAGACTGTAACGCTCCAGCCTCAGAAGGAACCCGTAGTTGTCACTTGCAAGGGTACAGCGGAATGGAAGGACATGTTCTTATTCTGGAAGCTGAATGAGTATCTTGAAATGAGCGCAAGCAACGACAAAAAATAAAGTTAATGCTATCCGTGGTTTTGCCACGGATAGCACCAAAAAAGCCATTTGAGGGGAAGAACTATGCGGTCGTAATGCCCGTCACTAACTTACATTTGTTCTCGCTCGTCTACACCTGTTTCTTCATCAATCGCGCCATTTCCCGCGGTATTTTCAATGCTCGCTCCGCGTCTTGCTCAATGGGTTCACCGAGAGGCAGGAGCCCCGCGTCAGACGGGTATCGGGCGCGGGAAATGCTGCTGAGAAAGACAGCGTCTTTATCGGTCACTTCAACAGCATATCCGAGCTTCTTCGCGGCGTTATTGAGGTCTAGGATGTTGTGTCCCGGGGGGGGCGATGTCACGGTCGACGATAAGGTTTTTCAACCTATTAACGGCAGTTAGCCACATAAAGCACCTAGACAAAACAGTGCGATACAAGACAACGAGGGCTTAATCTATCTGCCAGATGATACGTTTTTTTTTGATTGTGTCATTGTTCTTAATAGCGGCAGCGATCTTTTGCAGCTCTACAAGAATTCTGACCTTTTCCTCGATCGGCAGTTTAGCGGCATTCCGGTGATACTCTTTCTTACCCTCGAAAACCCGATCAACGAAAGCATTATGATGCTTGATATCATTCGTCATGGCGGCCCTTTCTGAGCTTGTCGAAAGAATTCTTCAACCCATATTTATCGAGAATACTGTTAAGCAGATCCATGGACAGCTCAGCTTCTTCCAGGAACACCCCGAGCCTGTTTAGGTCTTTCGGCCGGGAAGTCTGAAGCATGATTGCCACAAGATATTCCGGCCGCACCACATAGGTCATGACCTCCTTATATTTTTTTTCCACGGACTGAGTGACTGCTTCCGCTACAAGGTCATTATACGCTGGAATGAATTGGACGGGAATTCCTTCGATGATTATTTGCTCCTGAACATGAGCATAGCCTCTCTTTGCTGTCCAGTCGTAGAGTGAAGAAAGCGATATCAACCCGGCGGGGTCCTCAACAGGAAGAATGAAAATATCCAGGTCAAAGGTCGCCATCGGCTCAATATAAAAGAGCGCCCCGATGCCGCCTCCAATGGCATATTTCCTGAACAATCCTTCCTGCAGCATTCTATCAATGACAATGAGAGTTTTATCCATTGGTGCGGGGTCCCGGCCGCGTGCATCAACACTTTACGCTGGTAATTTAATGATAACAGAACGCTTAAGCCATGCCTCGGTTTCTTTTCTCATACACTGCTTTACCGGTTTTCAGGATATTCAGTAACAATGGATAGCGTTCCTTAAGAAGGAGTTCAATTTCTTCCGGCGTGTAAATGAACAGATCGATGCCCACCCTTGGACGGATGAGATGCGTCAAGTCCATAGTCCGTTCGATTGGACGTTTATCGGTCTTTTTGATAATGAGTGATCGATATCGCTCCACTCATGAACGGTTTCAGAGACCAGTGAACCGAAAAGTACTATCTTTTCCGGGTCGTATTCGCTTTGAATGACCGAAACGATACGGTCGAGCTCTTCTTTAAGCGATTTTTGCCTGCCTTGTATCGTGCCGAGCTTCATAGCAAACCTCACCTGTTATTACACCCTTCTGAGATAAATCTATCATAAGATGACCAACCGTTCAAGCTCATTCTCGCGGGGCAGTCCTTTTCAATAATAATGTATTTGACGTATGCTCCGACAGGATGCTGTCGGAGGAGTGTGATTATAATGGGACCATAGGCCAATTCCGGAGTATGAACTATTCGTAATATTGCCGCGGTCGGTCTTTGTGGTCAAAATTAAACTGGGAGGTTTAGCGCATGGGTGCAAAAAAAGGAATGTTATTTGTAGTGCTAACGCTTGCTTTATGTGGTGGCTGTGTTCATCGTGTATCTGATGTAAAGACTTTAACGCTCCAGCCTCAGAAGGAACCTGTGGTTGTCACCTGCAAAGGCACGGCAGAATGGAAGGATATGCTTCTCTTTTGGAAACTGAATGAATATCTTGAACTGAGTGCGAGCAATGGTAAAAAATGAGAACTATACTATCCGTGGTTATGCCATGGATAGCAACAGCAATAAACGCTATCGGGGTGCTCATATCAGGAGTAGGCGACTTGGAACTGATAGATAAGGAAGTTACAACTGTGACAGGCCGAGCACCCGGTCGAGGTTGAGCTCGAAGGCCGCGCAGGGCATGGCGATCTGCGTGCGTTCGAGCACTTCGGGACGAATTTCGCCGATCACGCCCAGATCAATGTTGTTCGCTATGATCCTGCCGCAGCGGCCCTGGATAAAGAGCGGATGCTCCGCGGGTTCCAGCCTGTATTCCAAGGCGAGGTAATACAGCAGAATGTCAAGCGTTGAATGCATCTCCGAGAAATTGGCCCCGGGGTTTGATATGACCGCGCCCAGGTTTAAATCAGTGCGCGTGCCCATATTAGCCGTCTCATCGAGCAGAGCGACTTCCCCCACCTCGAAAGTCCGGTGCGGATAAAAAGCTTTTGAACTCGCCGCTTCCACATTCAGCAATGACGGGATGACCCGGTTCCTGAGCACCGAGTAGGCGAGCGACATCACGTTGTCCACTTCTACCAGCTTCTCTCCTGCCGGCATGGCGTATTCAAGCTCTTCCCGTGAGCAGAGGATATTCGACATGATCTCCTGAAAACCCGAGCCCACCAGGTGTCCACGCACAACATCGGACAGCAATTCGATCGGGGAAATTGCTCCCACCGTCGACTGCTGCGGCATGACCGGCTCAAAGGAATCGTACCCCCTGCTGATAGCGTAGTCTTCCACCAGGTCCATGGGGTGCATGATATCATCGCGGTAAGGAGGAACGATTACGGTGAGTTTCCCCTTCCCGGTCTTCACCACGTGGCCGTAGGAGCTGAGATGTTTTTTCACGTCAGCGGCTGAGACCTCCTCGCCCAGGCCCGCGGAAAATTTTGCAAGGGGAATGGTGAATTTCCCCGACGTATCATAGGGAAAGGTCACTCGCTTCCCAAGCTCCGTATCATAGGGATAGGTCACCAGCACCGGCTCGATGTCCGCGCCGCGGTCGAAAAAACTCGTTGCAAGAATATTGAGCGTAAGCACCGTCATCCGCAGATCAGTGCCCGTCACCTCGATCAGCACGTTCCGGGTCTGCGGCTTCACCTCTCCGATCTCCCTGCTGTTGATGATCGGCGGAAAGGAGAGCGCCCGGTCCATGCTGTCCGTCAAAACCGGATAAAGTGCAAAGGGTTTCACGATCCCGCCGTAAGCAATGCCCTTGGGATGGCGTTCGAGCATCTGGTCCAGCGTTAGTTTCTCGTCCATGCCAAGGGGCATAAAGGACACCGACGACGGCTCGGCAAGCCGGTAATCCACCGGGAACATGATGCGGTCGAGTTCATAAATGCCGATCGATACGGTGGACCGTTTTCTGCCGAAGATCTCGGCGAGTTTGTCCTGGCTCTGGATCATCTGCGCCAGCACGTCATCGTTCATGCGGATGCCGGAAGCGGTGCAGGCCGCGATGTACGGCCTTACGGATTTCATTCCCTTCGCGACCCTGATCTCGCGTGTGGCCTTCCTGCCGTGCTTGAAGAAGGTGTAGGTCTCGGGTTTGCCCGACAGGGCGATACGGATCTGGCGCGCGATGCCCTCGGCGGACCAGAGGTCCGGCCGGTTGCTGTCAGACAGCTCGACCTTGAGCTCGTCGGTCTCGGCGATGTATTCCTTCAGTTCGGCCTTGGCGAGCATCAGTTTTTTTTCAAGGACTTCGAGAGAAAGCTTTTTGCCGATGAGGCCGTCAAGGTCGCGTTTTTTTATATCAATAGTAGGCATATTATTTGGATTTTATCCAAGTTGTATTTTCTTCGTCCGCACAAAGTCCAGGTCCCTTGAGAATAGATCACGGATGTCCTTGATCCCGAGCGCGACCATGGCCATGCGGTCGAGGCCGAGGCCCCAGGCGATCACCGGCACGTCCACTCCCAGCGGCTTGGTGACCTCGGGCCGGAAGATGCCGGCCCCGCCCAATTCCATCCACCCCAGTTCAGGGTGTTTGACATGCAGTTCAACAGAAGGTTCGGTAAAGGGGAAATAAGCCGGCCGGAACTGGAACTCCCCTGCCCTGGCGATCTCCCGGCCAAAGAGCTTCAAGAGCCCGAGCAGCGCCTTAAAATTGATGTACTCGCCGAGCACAATCCCCTCGACCTGATAGAAGTCCGGCGCGTGGGTCGCGTCAACTGAGTCATACCGGAAGCAGCGGGCGATAGAGAAATACTTGCCCGGGACCTTCGGCCCCGATGCCAGAGTGCGGGCGGAAACAGCCGTGCCCTGGCTCCGCAGAATCAATCGTTTTGCGCGTTCAATGTCGAAAGGGTAGCGCCAGCCCGTGGAACCGGTTTTGCCGCCGTCCTTGTGCGCGGCCGCCACCTGCCGGGCAAAAGGCTCTTCAATCTTTCTGCAAGCCGTCGGTTCCTTCACAAAGTAGACATCATGAATATTCCGCGCCGGATGGAACTGCGGCATGTACAGCGCATCCATGTCCCAAAACTCGTTCTCCACGAGCGGTCCGCGCATTTCCTCGAATCCCATGCCGACGAACTTGTATTTCACGAAATCGAGGAATTCCTTGTAGGGATGTTTCCTGCCGATGCTCTGGCGCGGAGGATTGAGGGCGATGTTGTAGGCGCGGAACTTCTTGTTCTTCCACGTGCCCTGCTTCAGCATCTCGGGCGTGAGCACCGAAGCTTCTTCGGCGACGACCCCGCGTTCCTTGACCAGGCGAAGCACTTCCTGGCCGTCGTTCGTAAGCGTGTAAATGCGGTTTTTCTTTTCGTTGATGCGGAAGAGCCCCTTGGACTTGCCGCGCTTGTGGAAATTCGCGTTGATCGCGTCCCGCTGGCCATCGGAGAATGAGGTCAGATCGCTCTGGTCCTTCTCCGCCATGGTCTTGATAAGACTGGTAATAAAATCGTAGGCTGAAATGTCCGCGCCCGGGATAAGCGCAAGAATGCCGCCCTGGCCGACCTGCGCCACTTTTGCCTCTTTTAACGCACCCACGGCCGAACTCACTTCTGACGGGTCCATGCCCCAGGTCTGGATAATGTCTTTTACCGTGAACTGCTTCCCTTCCCTGAGAGCATTGATGATCCGCATCTCGGGAATGCCCTTTTCCAGATATTCCCTGCCGGTTTCTGTAAGCGAAACAAGGGAGGTAATCGACTCGTCCTTGACATCGAGCAGACCTTTGGACTGGAGCCAGCCCGAAGCCATGTCCAGGCGTGACTCATCAAGACCAGAGGCTCTCAGGAGTTCAGGCGCCGATATGGTCTCCCCGCGCAGAAACGAGAGAAGTACCTTGGTTTCAAGAGGGTGGAGCGTTTCGAGGAGTTTTGTCAGTTCCGATGATGTCATACTGTTTTCTGGCGAAGGAAAGCGCCGTTCTTGAGTCAAAAAATCATTCATTCATGTGCGGGGTAGATTACTGATGTTCAAAGGATTTGTCAAGAAAAAACAAGGAGAAACCTTCAATGTAGACAAGTGAAGCCTGCCGCAGGCCTGTAAATTCTATGATACTATTTAATCAGGGACAAGATCTTACTGATTCAGGGAGCGGCACATGATCATCGGCATTCCGAAGGAAATTAAAATTGAAGAGTTCCGCGTCGGACTTACACCGATTGGGGTCCAGGAGCTCAAGCAAGACGGTCATGTCGTTCTGGTGGAAACTCATGCCGGTGAGGGAAGCGGTTTCCCTGATGAAGCATACCTAAAAGCCGGGGCTGAAATAGCGGCCAGGGAAGATATCTATGCAAAGGCCGGCCTCATCGTAAAGGTCAAGGAACCTCTGGCGCAGGAATTCGGCCTCCTCAGGGAAGGCCAGGCGATCTTCACCTATCTGCACCTGGCGCCGAACCGCCCGCTCACGGAAGCGCTTGTGAAGAAAGGAGTGACCGGGCTCGCTTACGAAACGCTGACACAGGACAACACCCTTCCCCTGCTCGCGCCCATGAGCGAGATCGCCGGCAGAATGGCCCCGCTCATGGGCGCCTTTTACCTCCAGAAGTTCAAAGGGGGTTCAGGCATCCTCGCGACGGGCGCGAGCGGCGTACGGCCCGCCAGGATCGTGGTCCTCGGCGCCGGCGTCGTGGGAACGAATGCGGCCCGTGTGGCATCGCAGCTCGGCATGGAGACCGTGATTATGAACAAAGGCGCGGAGCGGCTCCGTAAGATCGACGAACTCTTCATGGGCAGGGTTGAAACACTTCCTCTCACCGGGCAGACGATAGCACAGGAGATCAGGAACGCGGACATCATCATCGGCGCGGTCCTTGTTCCCGGAGGCAGGACCCCCGTTTTAATAACCAGGCCGATGCTCAAGACCATGAAGAAAGGGTCGGTCTTAGTCGATGTGTCGGTTGACCAGGGCGGGTGCGCGGAGACGTCGAAACCCACGACCCACGATGAGCCCGTGTATGAGGTTGACGGCATTCTCCACTACTGCGTCGCGAACATGCCCGGCGCGTACCCGAGGACGTCAACGCTTGCGCTCACGAATGCTACCTTGCCTTATGTGAAAATCATTGCGGGGAAAGGTATTGAAAAGGCCATTCAGGAAGATCCGGCCGTCAGAAGCGCTTTGAACACTTTTCAGAGGAAGATCGTGAATAAGGCCCTGGCCGAATCGTTCTTGAACATGATCTAAATGCCCTTCAAATTCGGCTATCGATTCTGCCGGCATTCCTTGATAGTCTGAATAGCCTGCTGTTTTTTCAAGGAATAGTTCATCACCCTGCGCGGGTTTTTCAAAAACCGGTTCAGATACTGGACTGACATAGTGCAGTTACCCATCTGTTTGAATAGCATGCCTGTAGAGAAAAGCATCGACGGGTTATGGGGCTTCATACGCTCCACAAAACGAAATTGCTGCAAAGCCTCCTGGTAGTTACCCTCATCTTTGAGCAGTACGCCAAGCCTGATGCGCGGAATAATTCCGGAGGGATGCCGTTGAACAGCGGCCCGCAATTGTTCTTCTGCCGCGGCGGTATTGCCTTGTTTCTGATAAATGGCGGCGAGCATGAGCCGGGCCCTCAGGTTCTGTGGATTTGCAGTAACCGCTTTTTGCAGAACTACGCGTGATGCATCAAGGTCTGGCTGCTTGATCTGCCTGTCATTTTCATCGGCGGGGGCCAATTGAGAGCCGAGAGCGATCCACACCTTTTGAGTCTCGTCATTGGCTTCTTCTTTTGAAAGTACTAAATCGAGCTTCTGCCGGGTTTCTTCCGCCTTCACCTTGTTTTTCTCGGAGGAGAGCTGTTTGACGAGTGCATCGCGTTCTTTTCTGAGGTCCTCGTTCTCTTTGGCCGTTGCATCGACCTGCTCCTTCAAGTCTTCGTTTTCCTGGAATTTATCGATCTGGGCCATGAGAATGGCCGTGTCTATCGCACATCGTGTTTTGATGTATATTTCCGGGTGCTCCGTGGTTCCGAGCATCTGCTCGGATACGATATCGGTCTCGAGAACACCTGCGGTATATGACTTGATCTCATCCCTGGTCAGCTGATAGTTTTTGACCTGCGTTAAGCTTTCCACATAGGTACCGGCCAGCTCAAGGGCTTTTCGTTTGGCCTCCTGCGTGGCGATCCTGCGCGCGTCAATTTTGCTGTCGTTATCTCCCAGAACGTATGTGCTTTCCGACTCAACCACCTTCACGTCCGCATACGCAGCGACCGGGGAAAAGCCTGCGACTGCCAGTAAAAATAGAATAAATACTGTTTTTTTCATTTTATGCACCTCAGTGAATGTCAATAATATGAGTACAATAATGTAACCAACCCGCATGGTCAATACTCGCATAACAGCCTTGAGGAGCGGGGCAAACGTATTTCAAGGATAACACCCTTCAAAGCCGCACTTCGCGTTGCTGAGGAAGTGAAGGAACACAAAACATCACACACATCAATTTCGGGGTCAATCCCCTTACCAGGAAGTCCCCAGGGCGATTCCCAGGCTTGTATAAGTTCTCTCGTCAAAAGATCCGATCTGGAGCATGGGATTGACGTAGGTAGTGTCCCGGCCAATCCCGAATTTCCAGCCAAGGTGGGCCTGAATATGCTCTAAACGGGAGCGGCGGCGACCCGAGTCTTCAAACTGCGTTTTCCGGGTAGTATTCCAATACTCGTCCATCCGCCAGCGCCCTGCTCCCGCGCCGATATAAAAGCATTTATTCTCCCGCAATACGGGATACACACGCCAGCCGAGTTCGAATCCTTCGCCGCGGCCGCCCTCGCCATAGCCGTCAAGCGCACGGACCGGCCAATACTCAATCCGGCCAAGCCTCGCAAAAAGCGCGAACCGTTTCCAAAATTTTTTTTCCAGTTCGGCCATCATGATCACGCCTTCGGAGTAATCGTCACTCGTATAGATGGCGCCCATGCTTATAAAGAGCGTGTTCTCCGTCATCGGGCCAATGAGCGCTTCTGCCGGCGACGGACTTTCAATCGCCACAGCGGCCCCCGGTGTTGAGCTTGGGCCGCTCACCATCAGATTGCCGCTATTCGTGGGCAGCGCCGGTGCTTCCGCATAACCTGCATAACAATTGCGCGGCAGGGAGCAGACTCCGGAGCACATGATGATCACCACAAGGAGGAACACTGGACCTGAACAACGCTGATGCAACGCAATCGTCGCGGACCTTTGTCTTTTAAATCCCGAAAAGCAAGCCCTATCGTCTCTCATCATTACTCCTTTGAAGAATCAGCCTCCCGGGTGTCACAATCTGCTCAACTCCGCCATCGGGAACGCCGCGTAATCATACTGATACAAACCATTCGAGCCGCTCACGACAAGGCGGCCGCTTGCGGGGATGACATCGTAACAATTCTGCGTGTCAACCCGGTCGAGGGGAATAATGTTCAGCGGGTCCGACACGTTTAAAACTTTCAACCCTGCGATGCCGTCACAAATAAACAACTTCCCGCTGTCCACACCGAGCCCTGACGGCTGCTGCATGGCATAGGACTTGACCAGGACCGGCTGTGAAGGCGTTGCTATGCTTATGATATCGAGCTGGTTGCTGGTCCCGAAGCACGCGCTGCCGCTCCTGAGCGTTACGTACGCGTAATTCCCTTCCACCACGACCGGGTCGCAGCTCCGCGCATGGAGCAGGGAGCTGACCTTCGCCGGAAACCCCGGATTGGAGTTGTCGTAAATATAAATTCCATCCTGAGAGCCGATGAAGAGGTAGTGATTGTTGCTGAAGATCGTCTCGATGCCGAAGCCTACGGATTGATTGCTCCAGGGCACAGGATTCGAAGCAATGGTGATATCGAATATCTGCAGCTTCCACCTGTTCACCGTGTACAGGCTATTGCCCGCAATCGTAAAACGGGCCTGGGACCCGGCCTGTCCCGAGACGGAGTTGGAGGAGGAGTCGGAGCCGGAACCTCCGCAACCGATCAGCGCTGCGAGCATCCCCGCGAATGCGATAGCGATCAGCCGGCGCATTCCAGACTGCCTTTGCGGGTTTTCGCATTGAAGAGCCGTCATTTTAATCATACCTATCACCTCTTCTTCAATCTATACCCGACTATGACCCCCTGGGTTTCATCATACCCATAGCAAACTCTCAGCTTTTCCTGACCTGCGATGATCTGATACGGATCATAGGGGAAAACACTTTGCACTCTGTTCACCTCATGGCTGTTAGCCGGAACGCTGATGTCGATGGCGACCAGGTCGATATAACTGTCGGCGTACAGGATATTGTCCTTGACCGCGATATCAATGTTTCCCGGCACCGGCAGAAAAAATGCGTTGAGCGGCGCGGCCGGATTTGTATTGTCAAGGACATGAATGCCGCGATTGCGCTCATTGAACAGAATGAGGTTGCCGTACACATAGATCTTTCCGGATTTTGACAAGGCCTCGGGCGCAGCCGCTGTAACGGGTTTCCGGAGGTCGCTGTAGGAAAGATAGATCGGCTCATAGTCGCAATAGTCCATAGTTGATGTTGCAAGAAGACAGGCAATTCCGATCAGAAAAACAGCGAACCCTCCGGCTTTTTGCAGATACCCCGCTACCTGCCGCCGCTCCTGGGCGGGAATGGGAATTTTCTCGCGCGTCAAGGCCAGCACAAAGATGGCAACCAGCATCCCCCCGAAACCGGCCGCCAGGTCCAGAGGATCGAACGTGCCGAGCCGGAAATAGTTGTCCAGAAGACAGACCGGAGGTGCTGCGGCCCATGACCCGGGAACGAGTGCACTGACCGGCACATGAAAATATTGTCCCACTTCAAACGCGGATACGACCATCATCCAGAAGACCGGGACAGCATAGCGGCTTCGCGTTCCTCTGCCGCCGAGCATTCCCGCGCTGATCAGCGAAAAAGCAAGTACGTAGATAAATGACGGAATCCAATCCACCCATTGTGCATGCGCCGCGCTGTGCGGGATAGTCCGCATGAGAAACTGGCTGACGAACCACGTGTGCAACACCGTCCCACCCGGCCAGCGGAATGCCAGATACAAACCGTACCCGCAGAGAAGAAGCAAAATACCAGCAGCGATATACATACTTCTTACGCGTGTAATTGGGTTTTTGATCATGGTCAACCTCACATTATGATCTTGGCATGGAACGATGGGTGATGCATTCGATATATCTATTTCAACGAATAGTGCGCGCCCTCACTCACAGATCGCCTACAGCTGTGCAATAACGATAAGTCAAACTACTGCGGTTTTGGAGTGAAACACGCGGCTGGCGCGTCGCTGTCGAGCCGCTGGTTGAAATTCTTAAGCCGTCGTGTGTCAGACGATGATATGTGGAGTATTATGGAACGCGGTTTTTCCAGTATCCCGGCTCACGATGCAGGTGCATCACCGCGATAATGACGTACTGATTCGGCATGATCCGAAAAACGACACCGAACGGGAACGTCATTGTTAGACAGCGACGAACGCCAGCTTCTATTTCTTGATATATGAGGGGATTGACTTGGATTCTGTTGAGGGCATCCTGAACGGATGCGAGAAAGCGCTTGCCGAGGTCCTTCTGTTGAGTCTCGTAATATTTCGCCGCTGATATCATCTCGGCATCGGCTTCGGGATGGAAGCGAATCGGTATCATCCGAGCGCCGCATAGCCGCGGGCGAAAACATCCTCGGCGTCACGTAACTCCACGGTCCCTTCGTCGATCTCGCGACAGCGCTTGCGCACTTCATCCTGCCAGGCGGCAGACAGAGTAATCGCCGGTTCGGAGTCGAGGCTTTCGATCAGCTTTTCCGCTACGAATGCGCGCGCCTGCGGCGAAAGAGAAAGGACTTCCGCAATTATTGTGTCAATAGTAGTTTTCATGAAAATATTATATACCCGCCGCACACAGACGTCAATATGTAGAATTATATAAGTGAAGCCGGGGTAAGGTGTATTCCTTCTTTCGTAGTTCTTTCTTGATTTCGCTATTGCTCAATCTTTAAGTCTGACCCCATGCGCCCCCATAAAGGGCACCGCAGTAGCGGCGACCCAGCGAGTGAGAACGAGCGTACTTGATGTGATTGTTAGATGATATCTTCAGCATACTTTCTTCTAAACGTCATAATTGCTTCGTGAGCAATTTGCCTAACACTTGCTAATTCAACCGGCAAAACGGGCTCCTCATTGACACCATCGGTTGAAACCCATCCCATTGAATTTCCTCTCGTCAACTTCGCATAGCCTTCATCCAGCTTAGGGTCTATGTGTGCTCCGCCATCCTTGTTAGTTATAGCTAGAATTAGATCTCTCCTAGTAAAGGAGTGTTTGTGTTTATCCACAATAACAACATGGTTCCACCATTTTGGAAAAAACTTTTGTCCTTTGCGCCTTAATTCATCCATTTCTTCTAGCCGTGGGATATATGTGGTTTTTCCACCCCCAATTTTAAGCGCAGTAAGGCCATCGTGAGGTACCAAATTATTGGGGTCATATTTTGATGATGAATCAAATAGGGCGAGGTTGTCTTTTAGTCCTAATAAGCACAGTAGTGACTTTGATTTTTGTGTATCATGAAATAATATCCGCAATATCGTAGCGATCCGTTTAGCTTCGTCTGTATAGCCATTGTCGTATGCTTCACATGACCTGAGAAGGAAGCCAATCTGCTCTCTTAGGTGTTGTTTAAATTCTGATTTGGTTTGTTTAACCTTTGTCACGTAATTTTCCTTTCATCGCTCCCTAACTGGTAAAGACCATATTTCCGTACTTATTCAGTTTAGCAATGAACGTGCCACGCCATTTCCAGTATTCCTGACGACTATAAGCCTGAACAAAGAAGATGTCAATGATAACGAAGTAAATTTTAAGAGTACGCAAGGAATACAGAATGTAAATGCAATTTCAACAACTTCATGATGAAGTCAGAATAAGATTTCTACGGAATCGCTCTTGAGGACGCGGTCAGGTGCTTTTGGAATACGCGCAGGGTAGCCGACGGGAACGATGGCAACAGGCCTCAGGTGATCGGGCAAATCTAGAATATCCCTTACCTTTTTCTCGTTAAATGCCCCAGCCCAACAGGTCCCGAGGCCGAGGTCATGGGCTGCAAGAAGCAGGTTCTGAATACTCGCGGCCGTATCCTGTATGCAGTAGAGCTCCGTGCCCCGTTCGCCGTAGCGCGAGACAATGCGCAGGTCCGCGCATGCGACGATCACCAGGGGCGCCCGTGCGATGAAGCTGACAAAGTTTTGTTTGAGCCCCGCCTGTGCCAGCTTGTTTCGAAGATCTTCATTCAAAACGAAATAGAACTTCCTGCTTTGAAGATTGCCGGCGCTCGGCGCCCAGCGAAGGGCCTCAATGAGAACAGCAATAGCTTGCTCGGGGATTTCCTGGTCAGTGAACTCCCTGACGCTTCGCCTGTTCTTGATGGTGTCGAGTATGTTCATTGGCCCTTAATCCCAGTAACCTTAAAAAAGAAAAGCCGGTCAAAGAGGACTTTCATCACCTCAACCGGCTTCGTGCTGTCGCTCTCTGGCCATCCACGTCATCATGCGTACATCAGACGCTGTCCCTTCGGGGCAGGGATCGGATCTCCGAATTCGCGCGCGGTATCGAGCCACAAACGGATTGCTTCTTTAGCATTGGCAAGGGCCGCTTCTTGCGTATCACCGTGGGCAATACACCCCTGCAATTCGGGCACTTCGGCGATGAAGACCTTGTCTTCTTCGCTCCAGTAAAGGATTATTTCGTATTTATCCATTTGATTTCACCTCGTAGGTTGTACAGCAGAATCACGGCCCGTACCTGGCGAACCTGATACATTTTCGCCTTGCTGCCGTCTCGCTGGAGGTTGATTCTTTCCTCCACACCCTGTTTTCTGAAAATATGATGACTTCCGCGCACGCGCGTTTCAAATCCCAGCCTGAGCAACAGTTGGCACAATTCGTCAAAATCAACGTTCGCATCTGAACTTCCGAGTAGGATTTGCTCAAGCAGCTTTTCGTATTTACCCATTTGATATCAACCAGCACTCGATAGTATTAAATTATCATATTTCGCTGTTCTGTTCAAGCAGTTAATATGACGGCTGCATGCTTGACCTGCCCAATCAATTCAGCAGCAACCGGTTTTCCTTTGACCTGCTCTCCCCCACGCTTGATACTGTGATCGCGGGCTTTCCGAGGACCGGACATTTCGCCTCGCAGAGGTCTACATTTTCTCCACGACCTTTTCCGCCAGAAAGATTTTAATCAGTGATTGATAGGGCACGTCGCGCTTGTTGGCCAACTGCTTGATATGTTCAATAAGAGACTCAGGCAGCCGGATTGAAATCGTCCGGGTCGTCGGCTTGAGATTGGGAAATGCCGCTCGCTTCGCATTCGCAAAATCGACATATTCGGCTGAATCATGGGAAGACCAGAATTCGGCCTCTTCCTTCTCATTCTTAAATTTCGGCATTTGCTTCAGACTTTTCTTTTTCATGGTACACCTTCCTCTCTTTTCTACTCATATCGCGGGCCGAGATGACACGAATTCTTTTCCCTCGGATGGTGAAGACAATAAAAAGATAGCGCTCGTCGTCGGCTTTACCCAAAGCAAAATACCGTTTTTCATCTCCCGAATGCTGGTCAACCGATTGCACGATGAGCGGCATGTTAAAAAACAGTTCTTCGCATTGGACAGGCGTGACCTTATGTTTATCCCAGTTTTTCGAGATGTTCCCCTGGTCCCAATCAAAACCTTCAACAGCTTGGAAGGTATGCATCACTTCACCTCGTGTATATCGTTAATATATACAGAATTTCGACGCCTGTCAAGACAAGCGATACGAAGAATGAATGCGGCCGCGTCGATAACATCCTCACTTACACCATAGCGTGGCTGTTGGTAGCTGCCAAAGAAGGGTCTGCAATATAATATATCAAGGTCATGTCAGCAGCAACCGGTTCTCCTTTGACCTGCTCTCCCCCACGCTCGATACGGTGATCGCGGGCTTGCCGAGGACCGGACATTTCGCCTCGCAGATGCCGCACCCGATGCAGAGTTCAAGGTCCACAAAGGGCTGCTTCACGACCACGACCTTCCCCTGCCGGTCGCGCACACGCGCTTCCTCGAACCAGATTGCCTTCTTCGGCGTGGGACAGACCTCCTCGCACATGATGCACGGCCGGGCATGGGCCCAGGGCAGGCAGCGGCCCTTGTCGATCATCGCGAGACCGATCTTGATCTTCGCCTTTTCATCAAGGGCAAGCTTTTTGATGGCGCCCGTGGGGCAAACCTGGCCGCAGAGCGTACAGCGGTACTCGCAATATCCGATGCGCGGCACAAGCATGGGAGACCAGATGCCCTCGGCCCCCGCCTCAAGGAGCGTGGGTTGAAGTCCGTTCGTGGTGCAGACCTTCATGCACTCGCCGCACTTCACGCACCGTTTAAGGAATTCCTTTTCCTCAAGCGATCCAGGCGGACGAATGAGCCCGGGGTCCTGGGAATTCGTTTTCGTAAGCGGTGTGATGCGCAGAAGCGGGACAGCGGCCACGCCCATGAGCGCTGACGTGATAATTCTTCTCCTGCCGAGGTCCATGGCCGCTGCCGCGCGTTTTTTTCCGAACCCGAAACTCACCGCGTTCTGGGGACAGATATCGTCGCAGTTCCTGCACACGAGACATTCGGTATCGCGCCAATGCTCCTTTGTCTCAGGCTTTGCGTTCCCCTGGCAGGAGAAAGAACAGACCCCGCAGGACGTGCAGTCTTCACTCACCGAGCGCCGGAGGAGCGAGTAACGGGAAAGGACGCCCAGGAACGCGCCGAGCGGGCAAAGGTACTTGCACCAGAACCGTTTCTCGATAAAATTCAAACCGAGGATTGTCATGAAAAGAACGCCGATGAACAGGCTTTGGTCGTACATCGATTGCTCGAAGGAAAGCACGGTCTTCTTGAGCAATGAATATACCGGCTCCGATACCGTTGATAGACCAAGAGGATTTATGCTGTATATCGTATCAAAAAAAGAACGCACACTGTAATTGAAGAGTGGGTAAATACTGACGGACAATGACCGGATGATCAAAGAAAGCGGGTCCACGATCCCGACAGGCTGGAGCGTAAAGACCGCTGATATCACGACGCCAGTCAAAAGATAATATTTGACCTTATACCAGGTATCATATCTCCCCTGAGGGCGCTTTTTCCTGATCGTTCCGACAAGGTTGTGCAAAGTGCCGAGCGGGCAGGCCCATCCGCAGAAAACCCTTCCGAACAGGAGTGTGACAATGATCGTGATAAGAGAAAGGTAAAAGGCCTTGGCTGCGGCATGGGCCGACAAAAGCGTGGTAACGAGAATAAGCGGATCGAAGTCGAGAAAGAGCCTCACCGGCCAGCCGAGTTCGTCATTCCCCTTGGACTCGGTCTGAATGAACAGGAAGAGAAAGAGGACCAGGAAGAGCCCTTGTACAAGCCTCCGCGTGTTTTGAATAGTAAGATGACGCATATCTTTCGATCGTCCTTTCGCCGTCGATCTGAAGCGACATTCAGGTTTGCTCCCGCCCTGGACTCCTGCGCGGAGAACATGCGGTCAACCTTTTCCATTCATGCCGATTATTATACAGCAAATATATGGCTATGTGATCATATTTCATTGGCCTGAGCACGACAGCGCCATGGAATTTTTCAATCAACTTGACAGTTTCGAGGGATGAAACCTTGAATAGTACAAGATATCTCTGTTATAATCATTATAGAAAGGTATGAAAATTATCACTGAATGCTGCGATCGGTTATTGAGGAGCTTTTCAAAAGTATTGACTCCAAAATTGGGTGCATACCTTGTATCTGAGCGTCGGCATCGTCTGCTATGACCCGGAAAAACCATGTACGCTGGATGATTTATTAAGCAAGGCGGACGCATTGATGTATGAGAATAAATCGAACAAGAAAAGACTGAGGGCAGGAAAGACGTGAAACCATGAAACAATTCCTCAATAAGCGCATTCTGGGAACTTTCATAACTGTTCTCTTCTGTTTCCTGGTCCTTACCGCGGTACTGGTGTCCTACCAGCAGCGGAAATTACTGTACGAGGTCACCAGTTACGAGGCGGGGCATTATTTCGAGTTCATGACCGACGCTTTAATCGAGGCGCCGCTTAAAACCAATTCCGCGATGGTGCAAAGACTCGTGGAACGGTGGGGAAGGAGCCACCATGAAATCCATGAGATTCGGGTTGCGGACCTGAATGGTCATCTTCTGGCGAAATACCGGAGCACCGTACCGGCGGCCGGCAAGACCTATTCACGTTCAAAAGAGGTGCTCATCGGGAAAAGAACGCCGGCGACGATATCTTTCGTCGGCGATTATCGTGACGCCGACATTCTCTCATCACAGCTCAGAAATCTCCTGGTCCTCGGAGCTTTTTTTATTACGCTGCTGCTCGGCGCATCTCTGTGGTATGTATTCCGGAAAATGGCAATGGTACCGCTGGAGAAAATGGTCGATAACCACTCCCGTGCCCTGTCGGATGCGAATCAGGAGCTTGAACAGGAGATAGGAGAACGCCTAATTGCTCAGGAAGCGCTGCGGGAACGCGAGAAACACATCACGCTCCTCCTGAATTCAATCGCCGAAGGCATCTACGGCGTCGATCTCCAGGGTAACTGCACCTTCATAAATCCTGCTGCGCTCCGGATCCTTGGCTATGAGCGTGCGGAGGATATCATCGGCAAAAAGATCCACCAGCTAATCCATCACACGAGACCCGACGACGCCCCGCTTCATGCCGCGGATTGCAGTATCTATTGCACCTACCGCGAGGGGAAAGGCGCTCATGCCGATAACGAGTTTTTCTGGCGAGCCGATGGATCAAGCTTTCCCGTCGAATACTGGGCCCAGCCGGTGATCCGCGACAATGCGCCGATCGGTGCGGTCACGGCATTTGTCAATATTGCCGAGCGGAAACGCGCAGAGGAGTCGCTTAGGGAATCCGAGGAGAAGTTCCGCACGCTTTTCGAGGAGTCGAGGGACGCATTCTACATCAGTACTCCCGCGGGAAGGTTCCTCGAAATCAATCCTGCGGGGATCGAGCTGTTCGGGTACGGCTCCAGCGAGGAAATCCTCTCCATAGACATTGGGCGCGAACTCTACGTGAATCAGGAGGACCGGGACCGGTTCGTCGAACTCGTGAAACGCACGGGATATACAAAAAATTACGAGGTCAGGATGCGCCGCAAAGACGGTGCGATTCTCAATGTGGTCATAACGAGTACGGCGATCAGGAACAGCGCGGGTGAAACCGTCGGTTTTCGCGGGATCATCAGTGACGAAACCGAACGGAAAAAGCTCGAGGAACAACTCCGGCAATCACAGAAGATGGAATCCATCGGAACCCTTGCCAGCGGAGTGGCCCATGATTTCAACAATATTCTTACCGTCATCACCGGATACAGCAGCATGGTGCTTAAAAAGATGCCCAAAGACGACGCCCAGCGTCAAAATGTCGAACGTGTCCTGGATGCGGCGGGCCAGGCCACGCATCTCACCAAGGACCTTCTTATGTTCAGCAGAAAACAACCGATCGACCTGCAGCCTGTTGATCTGAACGAGGGCATCCAAAAGCTGGAAAGGTTTCTGACCCGGGTCATTGGTGAGGACATAGCGTTCAAGACCACGTTGTCCGAAGGGTCCATCCCCGTGCTTGCGGACACGTTCCAGATCAACCAGGTTTTAATGAACCTTGCCGCGAATGCCCGGGACGCAATGCCGAAGGGAGGCGTTTTCACGATCACCACCGAACAGGTCTGGCTGAATGCTGAGTTCGCCTCCACCCATGGCCTTGCGATGCCCGGCATGTATGCCTTGATAACCGCATCTGACACGGGCCATGGCATGGATGAGAAAACAAGACTGCGCATATTTGAACCTTTCTTTACGACAAAAGAAGTGGGAAAAGGCACCGGGTTGGGGTTATCGGTGGTCTACGGCATTGTGAAGCAGCATGACGGATCGGTGACGGTGTACAGCGAACCCGGTCAGGGCACGACCTTCCGCATCTATCTGCCGATCATCGCATCCGGCATGACAGAAGCGACGGAGCCAGCCGGAGAAGAGCATCCTGTCGGAGGCACGGAAACGATCCTTTTTGCGGAAGACGACAAGCGTGTCCTTGATATAACCGCGCAGATACTGCGGGATTTTGGCTATACAGTCATCACGGCAATTGACGGAGATGATGCTGTTAAAAAGTTCACGGACAACAAGAACATCATCCAGCTTCTCCTGTTCGATCTTATCATGCCCAATAAAACCGGCAAGGACGCCTATAACGAGATTCGGAAGATACGGCCGGATATCAAGGTCATCTTTTCGAGCGGATACGATCCGGACCTGATCCGTCAAAAAGCGCAGCTTGACCTGAATACGCCCGTGATATTTAAGCCCGCGCCGCTCGCAACGCTGCTGAAAAAGATAAGAAGCGTACTGGACGAGGGCAAGGCATAGAATCTTTTCTTTACAGGAGGATAAAACAATGAAGACTATCCGGCACATTGGTACAGCGATAGGTTCCGCTCTTTTCACGGTTGCCCTGCTCGTTTCCCCGGCAACTGCACAACCCGCGGGACCCGGGCAGCGCGGTGAATTATTTACCGATCCCGCCAAACAATTCCCCATGCCCGGGGAGTGGAAGGACAAGCCCATTGTCTATGACAGGGAGGCCGAGCGCGCGGATGCCGATCTGGCCATCGTGATGGACCAGGACATTTATTACACCCTGCTGCCGATAATCCAGAAGTTCGGCAAAGACAATAATCTGAAAATTTTCGTCAAGGAAGGCACCTGCGGCATCGCGGCGGGCATGCTCGCCAAAAAGTCCACGGACATGGGCGGTTTTTGCTGCCCCGCGGGCGCCGAGGACCGCATGCCAGGACTGCGGTTTCATACCATGGGGATCGTTGCCGATGCGTATTTTGTTCATCCCGACAACCCCGTGGACAACCTCTCCACTTCACAGCTGCGGGACATATACCGAGGAAAGATCTATCGCTGGTCCGAACTGAAGACGCCCCAGGGCGGGCCAGTGCCCGATTGGAAGATCAAAGCCATCGCCAGGCTCCACTGCCAAAAAAGACCCGGTCATTGGCGCCAGCTGCTCAATATGGACAAGGAGTTCAGTCCGCGACTTTCGGAAGTGGGCTCCATACCGGACATGATCGCACAAGTGGCCGCATCACGGGAGGCCATCGGAGAGGAAGTATTGACCATGGTTGAAAAGAATAAAAACCTGGGCAAGGTCAAGCCTGTGAAAATAGACGGCTATCGTCCGAACGACTCGGCCGCACTCGCGTCCCTCAAATATCCCTTTTACCGCACCTATAATCTTACTACCTGGGAAAACAAGAATGTAAAGAATAAGCACGCCCAGAAGCTCGTCGATTACATGATTAAAGAATTTGAAAAACTGGAAGCGGAGCGATATGGATTTGTGTCCGCCAGCCGCCTCAGACAAGCGGGATGGAAGTTTGCCGGGAATGAACTTGTCGGTGAACCAGCGCGGAAATAACGCAATGCGGAGAAAGCAATGATTTCGACGGTCCGGAAAAGACTGGGGCGTATAGTACCGACCCTGAAGGTGCCGTTCCTGACGGTCCTGCTCGGCCTGCTCGTCTGGGGCGCGTTGGACCAGATCCAGACACGGCAAATCCGGGCCATCTTCGAGAACGATCTGTCGCAAAAACTGGTCCGCCGTAATCAGGAGGAGAGGCGCCAGTTTGACTATTATATCGGGGCCTTCAGCCAGGCGGCGAAGATCGTCGTATCCCTGCGCAACTTTCATGAATACGCCGTAAAAATGCGTGCGCCGCAGAGCTCAACCGTGACTACGTTTCATACAGACCTTCCACCCTGGCTGCCCGACCCGGCAATCATGCGGAAATTCGCGCATATCAACTACGCGCTCCTGATCGACAGGCATGGCAGAGTCCGGGAGGTCTATAAGGGCCAGCCCGAACCACCGCCTCCGTCCCTGCTCCATCCTTCGGAACTCATTCAGCGGCTGAGCCATAGCCAGAGCTTCATGACAGAGGTCGATGGCCTGCCTTTTTTACTCACCTCTGAATCCTTTGTTGACTCAGCTGAACGCGTGAGCGCAACGTTATTGCTCGCTGCCAGGCTCGATGATGAATTTCTTGTCAATTCTCAGAAAGCTGTCGCGAATGAAGGAGAAATCGTGGCGTTGGTCGGGGGCGAGGCGCCCCGGATCGTTGCCAGCAGCCTCCCGGAGGTCCTGCCGTCCGGCACAAAGTCTTCCGATATAGGCAAAGACTACCTCGTTGCGGGAAAATCTTTCTTTGATTGGGGGGCTTCCGACCTGACGCTGTCGTTTACGACCTTGATGTCAAAGCGGCAATTCAGACAAATCAATGACGCCATCGTGACCACGGAGCGATTGCAAAGGGCGGTCGTGGCCCTTGCCCTCATTACGTCCTTTGCGCTTATCATGTACTGGATCACCCGGCAGCGGTTGCATTATGAGGAAAAGCTCAAAAAAAGCAACGAAGAACTTGAGCAGTTTGCCTATGTCGCGTCCCATGACCTGCAGGAGCCTTTACGCAAGATATCGAGCTTTTCCGAGCTGCTTGCATTGCAGTATAAGGGACGCCTGGATGCCGATGCCGACCGGTATCTGGAATATATCACAGACGGCGCATTCCGGATGCAGACGCAGATCCGGGAACTGCTCGAATACTCGCGCATTGACAGGCGGGGGAAAGAATTCATCCCAACCGATTGCAACGAGGTCCTAAACAGTACGCTCATCTATATCCACCTGGCCATAGACGAGGCGGGCGCTACGGTAACCCATGGACCTCTGCCGACGATCAAAGCCGATGGTGTGCAACTGGGACAGGTTTTTCAGAACCTGATCTCTAATGCCGTTAAATTTCGCGGCGCAGAGCCCCCTCTCGTTCATATTTCCGCGGAACAACGTGAAAAGGAGTGGGTCTTCGCTGTCAAGGACAACGGCATCGGCATCGCTCCCGAGTACGCTGATCGAATATTCGTCATGTTCCAGAGGCTCCATACCAGGACGGAGTACCCGGGAACAGGCCTTGGTCTCGCCATCTGCAAGAAGATCGTGGAGCGGCATAAGGGACGCATCTGGGTGGAATCGGAGCCCGGCAAAGGAGCTACTTTCTATTTTACTATTCCAGTATAGGGGAACATCGAGACCGGTGAATGCCGCCCGGGGAAGAAAATTACATGCCGCGAAAAGGAGAAGAACGATGAAGGAGGATGTGAAGATACTGCTGGTCGAGGACGACGCCGGCGATGTTGAGCTGACGAGGAAAGCTCTGAAAACCGCCAAAATGAGCGTCAATCTAAATGTGGTGCAGGATGGGGATGCCGCGCTCAAGTACCTGAAGCGGCAAGATCCCTATCCTGACGCGGCCCGTCCGGATTTGGTCCTGCTGGACCTCAATCTGCCGAAAAAAGATGGTCGCGAGGTCCTCAGGGTAATCAAGAGTGATCCAGCCCTGAAATCAATTCCGGTAATCATTCTCACGACCTCTGAATCGAATATTGATGTTGCCAAGTGCTATGATCTCGGAACAAACTGCTACTTGGTCAAGCCTCTCGGCTTTGAAGACTTTATCAAGGTCGTGCATGAGATCGATGACTTCTGGTTCTCGCTCGTCAAGCTCCCTCCGAGCGGAAAGGAAATGCCATGACCCCCGATACCATTGCCACACTGCTTATTGAGGATGACGATGAGGACGCACTGCTTATGCAGAAATTCCTTGAGTCTTCTTTAAAGTCCCCTTTTCAAATTACCCGGACGGAGCGGCTCGCCAAGGGGCTCGATTTACTTGATACGAAAACATTCGATATCGTGATGGTGGATCTCGGTCTGCCTGACAGCCAGGGGCTTGACACGTTTCTCAAGGTGCAGGAGAAAAGCCCGAATCTGCCGGTCATTGTTCTGACCGGCAACGATAATGATGAGGTTGCCGCTCAGGCTGTGCACAAGGGGGCACAGGACTTTCTCGTCAAAGGACAGGTGACGGGAAACCTGGTAGCGCGTTCTATCCATTATGCGATCGAGCGGAAAAAGCTGCTCACCCAGGTAGAAAGTTCTTTGAAAGAAATAAAAGTATTGCAGGGTTTATTTCCGATCTGCATGCACTGCAAGAAGATCCGGGATGACCAGGGCGCCTGGACCAAGATGGAGACTTACATCAGTACCCATTCCAATGCGGAGTTCACCCACGGCCTGTGCTCAGAATGTGCAATGAAGTTCTATCCACGCTACTCAAAGAAAGAAACAGGCTGAACATGCAATTGTTGTTCGATCTCATCACGCCGGGACAGCACGGCTCGGATGCCGGATATGAAGCCGCACCCTATGCAAGGAACATATCAGACGCAGAACCTCGATAATCACACCTGTATCTTTCTGATCTTCAGTTTACTCAGGTCCATCTGCCCAAGCCCGCGTTTATGGGCGAGCGTCACATATCCGAGATCGCTCCCCTTCATCCCGAAGAGCGTAGCGCCATAGGAATCAATCGCCACTTGATCAACGCCCGCAATGACCGTATCAAGCTTCTTTACGTCAGCAAGGCTGCCTCCCTGGGGGCCGTTGGCAGTCAGGATCCGCACGGCATCGAGGATCGTGAGAGTGGGCTTGATCTTTGTGGAAAGGTCCACCAGACTCTCGTCCAGCTTCTGATGGATCTGTCTGCGCGAGCCGCCCATCACACCCATCCAGTTCTTCATGGACATCGTGAGCTTTGCAAGGCCATGGTGTTTTGCGATCGGGATATTGATGACCTTGTCGGCTTCGAAAATATCGGAATAAAGCGGCCAGGACGTGAGCGCCCCGCCCTTGATCTCCATGTCCCTGAATTTGCGTTCGTCCATATAGTCCGCTTCCGCGCCCAGCGCCTGCACGGCCGGGGCGATCCCGCTCTGGACATAGCACCGCCGCGGATCGTTCACCGGCCTGTCGAAGACCTTTACTTTTTTTGCTCCCGCCTCAAAACAGAGCTTGACCACGGCGGCGACAACCTCCGGGTTCGTGTTCCCCGCCTGCTCAGGCGTCCGGTCCCAGCCCATGTTCGGCTTGATTACGACGATATCTCCCCAGGAAATGAACTTTTTGATCCCGCCCAGGGCGTCGATCGCGGCTTTCACGAGCTGTTCCGGCGGCGCGCCGTGCGCCACAGCGAGATCAGGCCGGGTTGATGCTTCCGCTGCCTCGGCAATCCTGTCCAGTCCCCGTGGCATCGAAAAACCCGCTCCCACCAACGCTGTCTTCCACAAAAAATCTCTTCTGTCCATCAATCACCTCACTTTGCCCCTCGCCAGGGAAGCAAAAATCCCGCCGAAACAGAGGGAAGCAAAAATGACAAAACCCGTTTTCGTGCTCGTCAGAAAGAGCTGATAGGATTCAGGAGTAATACGCCCGCTCCCGATGTGGAGCGCGAAGATGGCCATGGCGATCCCCATGCTCAGCATCTGGCCCGTCAGCCGCATCGTTCCAAGCGTTGCGGAGCCGACGCCGTAGAACCGTTTTTCGATGGAACTCATGACCGCGTTCGTATTCGGCGACGAGAACAGAGCAAAACCAAACCCGAGCAGCGCCAGCCCCGTGACGATAAAGCCCACGTGAGTGTCCCGTTCAATGAACGTGAACAGAAACAATCCCGCTGCCGTGAACGCCATGCCGACGGAAGCCACGACCCTTGGTTCTATTTTATCAGAAAGCCTGCCGGCAACGGGAGAAAAGACCGCCATGACAACCGGCTGAACTATCAGGACCATACCCGCGTGCCGTGGTGAAAAACCTTTGATGTACTGGAGGTACAGGCCCATGAGGAACGTGACGGCAAAGGTGGCACTGTAGTTGATCAGAGCAGCGAGATTGGAGAAGGCAAAGGCCGGGTTATGAATAAACAGGTCCATATTCAGGAGCGGGCTCGCCGCCCTCCTGTCCCAGACGACGAACAGCACGCCTCCGGCACCGCCTGCAAGGAGGAACCCTGCGGCAAAGAGCGCCGGCAGGAGCGAAAGACCATACATGAGCGAAAGGAGGGTGAGCGCATACAGTCCTGAACCCACGAGGTCGAATTTTTCTCCCCGCGCATCAGCCCACTCCCGTTTCAGCTTTGTCGTCACCAGAACGATGACGAACAGGCCAAGCGGCACGTTTACGAGAAAAATGCTGCGCCACCCGAACTGCTGGGTCAGGAACCCGCCGAGGACCGGACCGAGGGACAGGCCGAGGTATACGGCTGCTACGTTGATGCCGAGGACGCGACCCCGCTCAGGAGCGGGATATACCGAGGTCAGGATCGCCATGCCGGTGCCGAAAATCATGGCGCTTCCAAGCCCCTGCGCGATCCGGAGCGCGATCAGCACCGCTGCTGAAGGAGAGAATGCGAGCAACAACGACGAGCCGGTAAAGATCCACATCCCGAGGGTGAATATTTTCTTTCTGCCAAGAATATCCGCCAGCCTGCCGAAGGGCACAAGGAACATTGCTGCGGCCAGGATATAGGATGTCGGCACCCAGCTCAGGGACAGGGCGCTCATCTGGAAATCCTTGCTGATGGCGGGAAGCGCGATGTTGAGGGAAGAGACCATGAACGGGGTGAGAAAAGAGGCGAACGAGGCGATAAGCAGTGCGGTCCGTTTTATCGAGGTGTCATTCATGGAGAGTTATGTGGTCCTGAGCGGACAACCGTATGCCGGTGCTTACCTTATCTGAACTTGTTGATGAGGTACAGAACCAGGCTGATGATGAGGCTGATAATGATGCTCGTGGTCACGGGGAAAAAGAACGTGAAGTTCTCTCGCTTAACCAGGATGTCTCCGGGGAGCTTTCCCAAAAACGGCGGTTTCTGGATGACAAGCATCACGAGACCGATGACAACGAGGCTCACCCCGATGAGAATGAGGACCCTGGCCATATCCCCCATGGATACCCTCGTTACTCCGCAAAAAAATCGAGCATTTTGGCCAGTGTGGCCCGCATTTCCCGACGGGGCACGATTGCATCAATCATGCCATGCTCCAGAAGGAACTCGGCCCTCTGGAACCCGGCAGGAAGCTGTTGCTTGATCGTCTGCTCGATCACCCGGGGGCCGGCGAAACCGATGAGGCTCTTGGGTTCCGCGATGATGATGTCGCCGAGCATGGCAAAGCTCGCCGTGACCCCGCCGAAAGTCGGATCGGTAAGCACCGAGATAAAGGGGAGCCTCTCCTGGCCCAGTCGCGCCGCCGCGGCCGAGGTCTTTGCCATCTGCATGAGCGAAAGAATCCCCTCCTGCATGCGAGCGCCGCCGGACGACGCTACCGACACAAAGGGCATCCGCTTCTCGATGGACCGTTCTATTGCCCGCGTGATTTTTTCTCCCACCACCGAGCCCATGCTGCCGCCCATGAAATTGAAGTCCATGACAACAACCGACACGGGCTTTCCGCCGATCTTTGCCTCGCCGGAGATAATCGCGTCCTTGAGTCCCGTCTTCTTGCGGCTGCTCTTGAGCTTGTCCGTGTAATCCTTGAATTTCAGGAAATCCTTGGGTGACAGGCCGTCCTCCACCTCAAGAAAGGTGCCATCGTCAACGAGATAGGGCAGCCGCTCCGATGCCGAGATGCGAAAGTGGTAGTCGCATTTGGGACAGACCTTGAAGTTCTTTTCCACCTCTTTACGGTAGATGATTTCCTTGCAGTTATCGCACTTGACCCAGAGACCTTCGGGGATATTGACCTTTTTGGCCGGCGCTCCCGGCGCGGTGCTCTCGGGCCGTTCTTTCTTAAACCAAGCCATGATTCTCCTGCAAATTCAAAATCCGAATTTCTAATTTCCAAGCAATCTCACAACCCCAAGAAACAAAAGGTTCCCGCCTGGACTTGGATATATTGAGAACTTCGTGCTGAGGATTTCGGATTTGTCTTAAAAGTGGTACGTCTTTCCTTCCTGCAGAACCTTCACGTTCTTCCGGCCCAGGGCCTTCAGTTCGCTGATCACCTTCTTTTTATGGACCGGCTTGATATGATAAATGTATATCGGAACGTCATATCCGACCCGCGCCTTTGTCAAGTCCTGGTGCAGCTGGCCCGGCGTAAAGTGACCACTGAGAGACGCGATACCCTCCAGGCTGTTCGGGAACGACGTGTCCACAATGATCGCCTTGAGATTTTTTGCCTTTGCCGCTTCTCTCCAGAGCCCCTCGTTCGGCCCGGTGTCCGCGCTGTACAGGATGGAAGACCTCGCATCGCTCACCAGGAACCCCACGGCGGGGACCGGATGATTCATGGGGATCGTCTTTACCTTCAGTCCGGCGATGTTCACCTGTTTTCCGGCCGTCATCGGCGCATAGGCCAGCACCGGATTGTCGGCGGTCGGGATCCTGGTAAAGTCAGGCCAGATAAGGTCATTCATCAGGTGCGTCCTGATCGCGTCGATCACCTTGGGGATTGCCCGGATCTTTACCGGTTTTTTGATGCGGCCGATAATGTTATCCGCCAGAAACAGGATCGACTTGATATGATCGAGGTGCGTATGACTGATCAGAATGTCGGTTATTTTACTCTGCGCCTCGATGCTGAGCGCCGCAGTGATCGTACCAGCGTCCAGCATCATCACGTCGTTTACCAGAAGACCCGGCGGGTTGTGCCCAATGCCTTCAGATCCGGAGCAACCAAGTATTTTTACTTTCATTCATCCTCCCTTGATAAGCAAATTCCAAATCTCAAATTTAAAATCACATACATTCTAAATTCAAAAACCAATTTCAAACGCCTGGTATTTGGGACTTGGTGCCTGGATTTTATTTGTTATTTGATGCTTCATCTCACCCTTTCAAGCCAACGAGATCATAGACCTTGACAGGTAATTGCTTGCCCTTCACGGTCACCGTTCCCAGTTCGTTTGCCGCTACTTTATCCGCAACTTTGCTGTAGGTGTATTCCGATATGATGATATGATTATTATACTGTCTTGTCAAGCCTTCTAAGCGCGCACCGAGGTTTACATTGTCTCCGATCACGGTGAAGTCCATCTTCTTGCCCTCGGCCCCCATGTTCCCGACCACCATCTCGCCCGTGTTGATTCCGATCCCGATGTCGATCACGTACCTGCCCTCCGCAGACCACTTTTTCTGCAATTCCCGGAGTTTCTCGATCATGGCCAGGGCGCATCTGCATGCGCGCTCCGCGTGGTCGGCCTGTTCAAGCGGCGCGCCCCAAAGCACCATGATGGCATCACCCACGAACTTATCGAGGGTCCCCTCGTACTCAAACACGATGTTCGTCATCGCCCCCAGGTACTCGTTCAGCAGAGACACCACTTCTTCGGGCTGGTGCTTCTCGGAGAACGAAGTAAAGCCGCGGATATCCGAGAAGAGCACGGTAATCTCTTTGCGGTCTCCGCCGAGCTTGGCCTTGCTCGGGTCCCGGATGAGTTCATCCACGATCCGTTTCGATACATAGCTTGAAAACATTTTTCTGATGTCCCGGGCGCGTCGCTCTTCCATGAAAAAGCGGTAGGCGGTCTGGATCGTATACCCGAAAAAGAGCGCCGACGCGGGGTACACCAGGCCGAACCAGATGCCCCTGGCCGCAAACAGGTAGTAAACCAGGCCGCAATAGCCGCAAAACAGCACAATGAAAAGGGCTGCGCCAGCCCTGGCCCCCAGCCTCGGGATGGACATCCCGAGGAGAAGCGTAAAGGCGAGGACCAGGGGAATGTCAAAACCCGCGGAACGGCGAAGAAAATCACCGCGCAGGATGTTGTCGACAACGCTTGCGTGTTTCTCGATCCCCGCCAGGTTGGGAGAAAAAGGCGTGACGCGGAGGTCGTAGATACCGATGGCCGTTGCGCCGATCAGCACGATTTTGTCCTTGAACGTTCCTGTGGGCAGGGACTGGTCGAGGAGGTCCGACAGGGAATACAGGGGAAAGGTGTTGCTCGGGCCCCGGTAGTTGATCAGCATCCGTCCCTGCTCATCGATGGGGATCGCCGTATCTCCGAGCTGCACGGCGCCGGCAAGATCGAGAGTCATTTTCTCGGAAGGAATATCCCGGTACAGCCTGACGGCCTGCAGGCCGATGGGCGGATAGTAGTCTCCCTGGTAGCCGATCGCAAGCATTTCCCACCGGAGCGTGCCGTCCTGGTCGGGGATCATGTTGATATGCGCCAGCGACCTGGCCGCCGAGGAGAACCGGAACAGCGTGGGCAGCACCATCTTCGCGCGATACGGTGCGGAATCCTCGTCGGCGTGCTTGATCGTCGCGAAAGCCGAAGGCGTCATGACCTCAAGTTTTTTGTCTACGAAGCCCGATTCCTTGTACCCCTCCTCGGAAAAATCGAATACCATGGGCAGAATGACGCGGCCGTTCTTCCGTATGGCCTGCTGAAACAGGTCGTCGGAATCCACGCTCTCCGGTTCCGTGAAGAACACGTCGAAAACAATGACTTTGGCGCCTTCTTCCGTAAGCCGGTCAACCACGCGGCCCCAGGTGGACCGGGGCCAGGGGAACCGGCCGAGCCGGTTGATGCTTTTCTCGTCGATCGAAGCGATAACGGTCTCCCCGCCCGGCTTGATCGGACCCCTTATGGTAAACCGCGAATCAAGGGTCTTTTCTTCCAGAACGTCGAAGAGCTTGAAGTCCATCAAGTTCAAAAAAGACAAGACCGCCGCCACAATGAGCGCTATAATGATTCCTTCCTGGTTTCCGGTCTTCCGTATCATATCTTCCTCATGAGAAAGGTTCCCCGGTACTCTGCGCGTCGCACAAGGAACCCGCCTTCACCGTTATCCCATTTCTCCAAATATTTCCCGCATCTCAAGATACCGCAGGAGCCGGTCAACCTGGTCCTGGGTCCTGATATGCACCGTTTCCTCCGCGAGCGCCACAATCCTGACGCTGGACAGTTTTTCGAGGATCATCCTCACCTGAGAGTTCTCGATGCCGGCCAAACCGGCAAGCTCGTCAATCGTCACGAAAAAACCGCCGCTTTTCTTGTGCTCCTTTACCTGTTTGGCAAGAATGCTCACCAGGCGGCTCGTATTGTCCTTGATCATCAAAGCTTCCATCTGATCATTGGCCTCACGCAGCCGGTCGGCCAGGCGCTTGATGAACCGGATGGCGATCTCCACATTGCTGCGAAGCAGGGTATCGAAGGTCTTCCGGTCGATCACCAGCATCTCGCATTCATCAACCGTTTCCGCCGACGCGGAGCGGGGCTTATCGTTCAGGATCGCCATCTCTCCGAAGAACTCGCCCTTTTCCAGCGTGGCCAGGGTCTTCTCCACCCCGCGGATGCGCTTGCTGATCTTCACCCTTCCGGACTGGATGATGAACATCTCCTCGCCCTTGTCACCATCGTGAAAGAGCACCGTGCCCGGCGGGATTTTTTTCCCGAACCGTGTAAAAAGCTGCACCTGAACATTTTCAGCCATCGCTACCCCCTTCAAAACCTCAAGTGAAATCCCGTTGACAGAACACAGCGGTCAGACAACTGGCCGCGACTGCCACTATGTTCGCTTATCCTCTATCCTTTACCCTTGAATTATGGTGATGTCGCCGGACTCACAGGCCCTGATGAACGCTTCGACGAGCTCGGGATCGTAATCCCTGCCGGAACATCTCTTGATCTCTTCCACGGCCGTTTTCCAATCTGCTGCCTTACGGTACGGCCGGTCGGTCGTGATGGCATCAAACGTATCGGCGACGGCAATGATCCTCGCATGAACCGGGATATCGTCGCCTTTCAGTCCGTCAGGATATCCGGTGCCATCCCATTTCTCATGATGCGCCCGCATGATCTTCCTGACTTTTTTCATCTGTTCAATATGTTCCAGAATGTCCTCGCCCACAAGCGGGTGCTCCCGCATGTGGGCGATCTCGTCCTGGTCCAGCCGCGCCTGCTTCAGAAGCACGCTGTCCCTGATGCCTATCTTTCCGATATCGTGCAGCACCGCCGCCAGCCTCAGGTCTTCCCTGTCGGTCAGAGGCTCGGACAAATGCCGCGCAATGGCCATACTGTATTCCACCACGCGTTTAACGTGCCCGCCGGTATAGGGATCCCGCTTCTCAACCGCCGCCGCCAGCGCCTCAGCCGTGTTCAGGAACGTTTCTTTGAGTTCCGCGTACAAGTGCGCATTTTCCAGCGCCACGGCAACCTGGTTCGAGAGTGTCCAGCAGTTCTCGACATCTTCCTCGGTGAAAAGCGCGCCGCCCTTTTTATTGATGGCCTGCAGCACGCCGATGACCATTCCTCTCGAACGCACAGGCACGCAGACCATGTTTCTGGTAATAAAATCAGTTATCGTCTGCGCTCTCCGGAAATAGCGGGGATCATTCTGCACGTCGTTGATGAGCGCATGCTGGTCGTTGGCAGCCACCCATCCCGCGATCCCCTCGCCTATTTTGAGGCGCATTTGCTTGACCCGCTCCTCCCTATCGCCGAGCGCTACCTCGAAGAACAGGTCCCTGGTCTTTTCGTCCACCAGAAGCAGCGAGCCCACTTCCGCGTCCAGAAGGCTTGCCACCGCCTCGATGGCCTGCTGGCGCACCTCCCGCTGCTTCAGTGAAGAGTTCAGGACCATCGCAAGCTCCATCTGCGTTGTCCTGCGACGGGCCACACGCAGGCTCTCCGAGGCAAGGGTCGCATAAGCGACATCCAGTGCCAACTGGCCGGCCAGCAGCTCGATCATTTCCTTATCTTCCTTGCGGAATGGCCTGCTGCCCTTCTTGTTGATGATCTCGATCACGCCGATCACCGTGTCGGCGGTCTTGAGGGGAGCGGCCATCAGGTTCTCGGTCGGATAGCGAAGCCCGGCGCTGATCCTGCTGCTCCAGCGCGTATCGCGGGACACGTCGGCGCTCGCGTATGTTTTTCCGGTCCGGAACACCCGGCCCGCTATTCCCTCGTCAAGGAGCAGACGTCTTCCCATCAGCTTGGAGGAGCCGGGGCCGGCGCTTGCACGGAAAACAAGGTTGTCGCCTTCATGAATCAGGACAGACCCCGCCGCGGTCCCGGTTATGGTGAGAATGGCTTTCAGATAGCTCGTGAGCAATGAGTCCATTTTCTTCGGACCGATCACTGCATGACGCAGAAGTTCCTGCTTCACTTTCTGGAGCAGCGCCATTTTTTTGAGGCCGGCCAGCTCGGAACGCAAGGCGTCGAACTTCCTGCCGTCCCCGCTCCCGTCGTTTCCCGCGGAGGCCTTGCTCCGGGTCCGCGCCTTCACGTTCTTCTGCGGACCTCTTTTTGCCGCTGTCTTACTGATCGCCATGTCCCGCAAGCACTCCCTGTTTCAGCGCTTTCACAAAAGCCGCCGCGTGGTGTACCAGCCCGGAATTACCGATGTTTTCTTCGATCACCTTCACGAGAGCGCTGCCCACGATCACGCCGTCGGCGCCCCAATGCGCCACCTGCGCCGCCTGTTCTGGAGTGGAAATGCCGAATCCGACCGCAACAGGCTTGTTCGTGATGGCTTTGATCTTTTGAAGCGACTCAGCGATCGACTGCTGCAAACCGGTCCTTGCCCCGGTCACCCCCGTGAGCGACACGTAATAAACAAAACCCTGCGAAACCTTCGCAACAAGCTTGATCCTGTCGTCGGTGCTTGTGGGTGCAAGCAGAAAAATGGTATCGAGGCCCGCTTTCTTCGCCAGAGACATCAGCGTCCCGGCTTCTTCAGGCGGGAGATCGGGCAGGATGAGGCCGTCCAGGCCTGCGGCCGCGGCATCGGCCACAAAACGTTCTTCCCCGTACTTGAAGATCAGATTGTAATAGGTCATGAGAATGAGGGGTATGCTGCTCGTCCTGCGCACGTCGGCCACCAGGCCCAGCACATCCGCAATGCTCGTATGGTTCTTGAGCGACCGCAGGGCGGCCTTCTGGATCGTGGGGCCATCCGCCAGGGGATCGGAAAAGGGCGCGCCGAGTTCGATGATATCGCTTCCCGCTTTTTCCAGCTCGAGAATGAGCATTTTTGTCGCAGCCAGGTCCGGGTCCCCTGCCATGAGGTAGGGGATGAGTGCGGTCTTGTTCTTTTTCTTAAGCCGCTTGAATGTGTTTTTGATTCTGGACATTATGTTCCTATCCGTTGCTGCGGCATGGATTTCACTTCCCTCATCGTTTGCTTTTCGCTTCACGGTTCCAGCTGTCTTCGCCTCGCAGTTCGTGCCTGCGCTGATAATTTCAAGACCGATGATCTTGCCTTCTTTAATCCATGCCCCAATCGGTTCTTTCTTCTCAATCCATTAATTTTTAGTCGAGTCCATCAACTGCGGCGACTGTATGCTGTTATTTTTCTTCCTTGCAATACGTTCCACCTGGGACCTGGCATAAGCAAACAGGTCACGGACATCAAGGGAACCGTCCGTCCTCATCACGTCCTCGTCACGAATGCCCCTGAGCATATAATAGGTGAATAAGCTGTGGCTCTTTGCCTGATAGGAAGAGCACGCCTGGTCCCCCGATACCGCGGACAGGACGGTCATATTCCCCGACAGGGCAAGGGACTTTTGAAGATTTACCGCAACGGGCCGTGCGCCCTCTGCAAGAACGGATTTCCCTCCCGTTCCCGAGAAACAGGAATCGAGAACCACGATGATCTCTTTTGCCGGCAACTTCTTGAGGGCGTCGCTCATTCTTTTCAAGGAATATCCCGTTTGATCGATGAAGGAAGGATCGCCGTCATAGGGGACCAGGAACACCTCTCCGGTCTCCGGGTTGGACGTGCCGAGGCCGGAAAAGTAAATGAAGACCGTGCTCCCGCTTTTCACATTCTTAAGCAGCCACTTTTCAACATATTTGGCCACATCGGCATGTGTAGCCTGGTCATTGATAAGCGTTATGACGTTGTCCGCGGGGTAGCCCATTACTTTTGTAAGGGATTCGGCCACGGCCTGTGCATCGTGGGTTGCAAAAACAGCCTTGGGCAGTTTCTGGCGGTACTCCTCCACTCCAATCACAATGGCATAGGCATTAGTGTCGGGCGACAGAGTAACCGATGGAATGTTGTTTATCTCGGATTTGCCCGTTCTCATTTGCTCAGGTGATGCAGAGAGAGCGGCGCTCGCCTTCTTCGATGTTGCGCCAACCGTTCCTTTGGACGCGGACTTCCCCTTTTGCACAGGAGCGGGACTCGGGATAGCCTCCTTCGAAGATGAACGGGCAGCCACTTCAGGTATGACCGTCTCCGACTGCGTCGGAGATAGTTCCGTGGTCACCTGCTTCGAAAAGGGACTCGACTCGGCCATCGCCGCTCGCTTCGATGAACGGGTACGCTGCGCCTGCTTCGAAAGTGGGCTTGCAGCCGATTCGGACTTAACCGTCGCCGTTTGCTCCGAGGATGAAGTCGTGCTGGTCTTCTCCACGGATGAGCTTGCAATCAATCCGGATTTATCGGCTGTTGTTTGCGTCGGAGATGTCGAGGAGGCTTCCTTATTGGAAGCCTGATTTGAACCGGAGTAAGCGGCTATTTTTACCGATGAGTGGAGCGCGTCCTCCATCCGGTATTCCGCCTCGATCGCCGCCACCTTGATTGCATCCCCGATCCGCTTTGATCCAAGGCTGTGAGGGAAAGGAAAGCTGCTGGGACTCTTGACGCTCGAGCCCCGAATGGTATCTATTTTTACCTGAGCGGGAGTCATGATGGCCGCGGATACGTCATACTTCACATCGTTGTCAACAGTGTCGGGAAGGGTATAGCGGAGATCAAGTACCGCAACCAGGTCCACTTTGAGGGCCTTGGCCTCTTCCATCTTTTTTACTCGAACAACGCTCTTGAAGTTCCGCTGAAATACCGTCGTAAGGTCCGTGAATATCGCGTTTAGGTCCATGATCTCCGCCCCCGTCTTGCGATTATAGTCCTGGGCGTTCGTTATGGCGCGACTGGCGTTGTCCGGGAAAATAAGGGCTATGGACAAATGCCTGTACGACCCCTCCGGGTTCTCAACAGTCCCTGCGGCAAAAACCGCCTTTTGTTGCGGTGTGGCCGCAAAAACCGCGATAAATATTGCGAGGACAATGAAAAGATAAAATCGTTTTGAAATCATCCCACCCTCCTTATCATTAATCTTCCCGGTTATTGTAAAATCCGGGTGAATACTATGGCTCTCAGCTGGATACCGGCGAAGAAGCTATCTCGTTTTTGCCCTTCCATTGGCGTGATCGGTAAGTCGTTTCGTTGAACGGGTTAAATCGAGCAGCGACCTCAATGCCTTATTCACCGACTCAGAATTACCGAATGCCTTGGCGACATCCGACTCTAGGACGACGACATTCGCGCCTTCTTCGATTAACCGTTTATGATACTTGCCGCGAACAGCTTTTGAATAGTCAAAATCATATTCTGGGCGCAATTCATCTTTGAGTTTTTGCGTTTTAGCTTTCATGACGTTTCCTTTCATGCGCTGTCGCAGGCCGCGCGCTGATAATACGGAGATTTCTCCCTCTTTCCACATACGACACAACAAGCAGACGATGACGAGCGGATAATCCGACCGTGATCAACCTGTGTTCTCCGGTGGAATGGTCCGTATCATCAAACGTTGCAGACAACGGATCGTAAAACACGGTTGATGCCTCTTCGAATGAGATCCCGTGTTTTCTTTGGTTTTCCGCTGCCTTTTTCTTGTCCCATTCAAACTGTGTCATTGTGCATGTTCATCCCGACAGACAAGACATATTGCATCCGATCAATACAATATTATTGTTTCTTTCCTATCATCTGCGGTGTCTGCTCGTTGTTATACATTTTTCTCGCTATGCGTTCCACCTGGGGCTTGACATAACCAAATAAGTCATTGATTATAAGTGATCCATCCGACCTGATCACATCTTCATTTTTAATACCCTTCAGCATAAAGTAGGTGAACAACCCGTGTCTCTTTTCTTCATACGTGGAGCTGATCTGATCACCGCCTGATGCGGAAAGAACCGTGATCTTCTGGCTGAGCAAGACAGGATTATCAACAGTCAGCACAATTGGTCTTGCTCCCTTGGCCAAAACTGACCTGCCACCTGCGCCGGAAAAGCAGGAATCAAGAGCTACCATTACCTTTTTTGCAGGAAGTTTTTCAAGGGCTTCGTACATTCTTTTCAAAGAAAAGCCCGTTTGGTCAATAAAGGAAGGATCGCCATCATAAGGTACTAGGTAAGCACTTCCAGACTTCGGATCAGGCGCACCGTGTCCTGAATAGTATACAAAGACAGTTGAGCCTTTTTCAATATTATTAGCAAGCCATTTTTCAAAATATTTTTCGAAATCACTTTTTGTCGCATGTTCATTAAGGAGGGTAATTACATTTTCCTCCGGATATCCTAATACTTTGGTAAGATATTCACTTACTTTCTTAGCATCATTTGTTGCATAATCGGCTTTTGGCAGTTGCTGACGGTAATGTTCGATACCGATAACAATTGCGAAAGCGTTCTTATTCGATTTCACTTTGACTGTCGGCAACTCGTCTACATCTGACTTAACTTGCGCTAAATATGTGCTGCCTGTCTCTTTCACCTGCACGGACGATGCGTCTTTGCGATTCCTATCTTTTTCTGCATTATCAAGTAAGTTGACAATGGATATTAATTCTTTCGCTTTTGCCGCTTCTAAAGCTGTGCCGCGAAAACTATAATTATTCTCATTGTGCGCATTTTGTAAGCGCATTTCACAAGAATCATCAAGATCAAATCCTTGTGTTAGTAAAAAACGCACTTGTTTAACATCTCCGCCATTTATTGCGTACAACAATACTGAACAGCCGCGTTCATCCTTTGCGTGAACATCAGCACCTTTGATTAACAGCAGACTTACAATATCGTCATTCCTGCCCTCCATTGCAAACATAAGAGGTGTACGACCACGACCATCTCTTAAATCCACATTTACACCTGCATCAAGCAGTTTTTTTACTTTTTC
>Ga0315281_10000998_pt1 | contig 40936 bp, 32 predicted proteins | sample YL17G07_0_MG_FD_204540 | JGI IMG/M metagenome (GOLD analysis project Ga0315281, IMG submission 204540) | Sediment microbial communities from Yellowstone Lake, YNP, Wyoming, USA - YL17G07_0 | ecosystem: Environmental > Aquatic > Freshwater > Lake > Sediment | place: USA: Wyoming | collected...
CTTATTTTGATCGTCTTGGCGTGCCACGGCTCTCATGACCTCAACTTCTCGAACCGCCCGGTGCGGACCCGCATGCCGGGTGGTGTGGCAGGGGCGCAGCCTATGAGGGCTGCCCCCTATGCCGATTTCTGGTCGTTGAAACTATCGAATACCCCCACCCGTCTTTTAAAGATGGGCCAGTGGTTCGCTCAAGCCCTTCGGCACGAGTCCAGATTTTCTCGCAGAGTGACTTCCCCGCGGGTTCTGCCAATCACCTTCGAATAAGCGCTCTGCCACCTTAGCCAGATCAAGCGAACAGTTGGTAAACCTCGGCTATGTCGGGGAACTCAAAAAGGTTTGACCTGTGCAGCGGCCGTGTTCCAGGTTATTGCTATGAGCGCGGCGTTTTTATCCCCCCCTTTTTGCAAAGGGGGGCGAGGGGGGATTTGCGGACGGTGAGGTGAGAACGGGCACTTTCAAATCCCCCTCGGCTCTCTCGCAAGCTCTCCCCCTTTGTCTGCGGGAGGGTCGCTGCGTAGCAGCGGGGCACCCATCGGCGTAGCCCTTGCGGGTAAAAAGGGGGCGAGGGGGGGGTTGCGGACGGTGATGTGAGAGCCGGGCACTTTCAAATCCCCCTCATTCCCCCTTTGTTAAAGGGGGAGGTGAAGATTGCAGCCTCATGGTTTTACCGGCGCCTTTGCGGCGCTAAGCCAACAAGCCACCGGTTTTGCCGATGGTAATTTAACTCGGGTTGCGCCCTATTGGAATAGGTACACAATAACCGTCGTTTCCAGATGTTAAGCCTGTCACCTCACCAAGACTTTAACAGGACTTTCGCTTGTTCACGCTGCGGAAATGCCTCGCCCGAAACAAGGGCTTTTTCCATTTCATTTTTAGCTTTTTCTTTGGCCCCGGATTGCCTGAGCGCAACGGCATAGTGATAACGTATCACCGCCGCATTGGGCGCGCGCGTGACGGCCAGCCCCAGCAGTTCAACAGCACGCTGCACGTTACCTTGCTCCGTCTCGACCCAACCCAATGTATCCAAAATCGCGACATTCTCCGGCGCAAGCTTGTATGCCTGTTCGGCCACACTGAGTGCGCGTTTATCCTTTTCCAGCTGATAGAGTCCGGCAAGATTATTCAGCGCCAGGACTCTTTTGGGTTCTTTCTGCACGATCAATTGATACTGTTCGATTGCTTGTTTGTTTTGTCCCGCCTTCAGGTACGATTCCGCAAGGTACTCGCGGGTTTGCATTTCTGCGGGATGCCCCTGCAACCACTGCAACAATTTGGCATTTGCCTCGTTGCGGGTACCGGCGGCGCTAAGCGCCCCGTGCAATTTGACCGCGATTTCCCCCTGTGTGCCAATACCCAAAGCTTTTTCATAGGCTACCGCAGCCTCACGGTATTGTTTATTTGCCATGGAGAGGTCGCCTTCAAGCAAGAATCCCAAGGGCTGAGCGGGATATTTGCCCTGAATTCCTTTGGCAATTCTAAGTGCTTCTGCGTGGCGGCCCGCATCAGCTTCAAGGGAAACCAGGGCCACTTCTGCATCAATAAATTTGGGGTCGAGTTCTAGCGCCTTATTGAGGGAGGCTTTGGCAGCGGAAACATTCCTCATGGCGGCTTGCACCTTGGCTAAATTGAAATGCGCGAGCGGCGACTGGGGGAGCCGGGCTACCAGTTTTTCATAGCTTATCAAGGCGTCGGCCTTGCCGCCAACTGCAAGCTGCGTAACCCCAAGCAGATCAAGCGCGCTCACATCCTGAGGGTTGGCCGTTTGCGCTTCACGCGCTACAGCCAATGCTCGTGCCGAATTTTTCTTTTCCAGGTAGTGCGCTATCAGCAACTGGCTGGCGCGCAGTTCGGAAGGGTTGGCTTTCGTCGCTTGTTCAAGTCGCGAAACGAACTCCGACTCTTTCCCGCTGCTTTGAGCCACTTGAGCGAGCGCCAGAAGTGCAGGGATATTATTTTTATCGTATTCCAGAACCCCTTCCAAGCGCTTACGAGCTGCCTGTGGATTTTTTTCCAGCAAATCGACTTGTGCGAGATTCAATGCTGCAGAAGAGAACGTGGATTGCAAAGCGAGCGCCCGCTCAAAACTATGGCGTGCCTCAACAAGGTTCTTCTTGCCGATGAGCGCAACACCTTTCAGGTTGTATGTCACCGGACTATTGGGCATTTTTTTGTCTAGCGTGGCTATCGCCTGAAGGGCTTGATCGAACTCCTTGCGGTTAAGTCGAGTCATGATCAGGACCGAGTCCGCCATAAACTGGCTGCCATCAAGTGTGCTTGCAGCTTCCAAGTCCACAAAAGCGCGGGCAGATTCGCCACCGGATAGCCTGCTTACTGCGAGTTCAGTGCGCAAAACCGGGTTTTTTGCATCGATTGCCACCGCTTTTTCAAAGTATTCAGTTGCTTTAGCGGAATCATTTGCCTGTAGATAGGCTTCGCCAGCCAGAGCCATTGCTTGTGCGTCCTGCGTTTCTTGCTCAAGCAATGGCTTGAGGGTATTCAGTGCTTTCGTCCACTGTTTTGTCTTCAGGAAAGTGGTAACCAGGAGTTTTCGAGTAAAAACGTCACCTGGGAAATGGGTCAATACTTTGGCTAAGGTGCTTTCCGCCTGTTCGTAAGCCCCGAGCGCAAATGCAATGGCTCCCGATAGCAATACGCTCTGGGGGCGATCGGGCGCAAGCTTCAATGCTTCCTGCACCGCATCGCGCGCTTCGGAATACTTGCCTTGTCGGAATTCCAGCAACGCTTGTAAGTAGAGTGTGGTGACATTGGCCGACTGAATTTTACGGGCCGCACTGATATCCTTCCGCGCCGCATCGAATTGCTTTAAATTGATCTCATTTGCCGCACGACTATTCAAGGCTTCTACGCTGTTAGGATTAACCTTGAGCGCGCTGTCATAGGCATTTTTGGCATTTTGCATGTTATTGCTTAATAGCTCTAGATCGCCTAAAAGCAGCCAGGTATTAACATTTTTCTTGTCTAGTTTGAGCGCAGTATCAATCCTGGTTCTTGCCTGCCCCAGATCTTTTTTCGCCACCGCACACTTGGCCAGCCCCCAATAAGTCGGAACGTACTCCGCACTAATTTCGAGGGACTGCGCGAACTTGGCGCACCCCTCATCAAGGCGCCCCAGGCCAAGCAGTGCATCCCCATGAATCGCGAATATTTTCGCTGAATTGATTTTCGAGGTCTGCTGCTCCGGCTTAACTTCATTCAGTGCGCGTGCATATTCCTGCTGAAGCAGCAACGCTTGCCCCAGCGGTACCTTGATGGATTCCACGCCGATGCCAAGTTTTTGTGCCCGCACCAACTCCTTTTCTGCGTTGCTGCCCTGCCCCGACTTGACGTAGATTTCACCCAGCAGCCAGCGCGTTTCCGCGTCATCCGGCCGGCTTTGCAAAGCGCTCTTGAGTTCGATGATGCTCGATTTCAGATCGCCTTTGTCCTGAAAATCCTTGGCGCGCTGGATGTGCTGCTGAGGTGTCAGGTTTCCGATGCGATCGCAACCCGAGAGAGTGGGCAATGCCATGACTGCTGTCAGCAAAGCGTAGCCCCTTAGACTACTGAACTTTCCCCAATTCATTTATGTTCACCTCACCTGTAATTATTCTGTAGATACGCTTGCAAAAACGGTCATTCTGGTACAAACAGGATCCTTGGAATCTTGCAAATATTGGTACCACTAGATTCCCGCCTTCGCGGGAGTGACGAAATATTTTCTTTTATGAGTTTTGCGCGAGCCACTGCATCCTTATTTCTTGCCTGCCTGCAATTGCTTGAGCAGAGCCTGCGCTTCTTTTTCCTGCGGAAAAGCAACGCCTATGGCAAGCACCCTTTCCAACTCTTGCCGGGCTTTGGCGGGCTCTCCGGATTTTGCCAGTGCCGCTGCCAAATGGTAGCGGATTTCCGGTACATCCGGCGTCTTGGATGTAGCCTGCTGCAATAGTTGCAGGCCACGCGGCGTTTTGCCCTGTTCCACCAGAATCCAACCCAGAGTGTCCATAATAGCCGCATTATTGGGCAGCAACTTGTTGGCTTGCTCCGCATATTCGAGGGCGCGCGGACTCTTCTCCTGCTGGTAGAGCCAGGCCAGATTGTTCATCGCCATAAGATTCTTGCTGTCCTGCTTGAGTACAGCTTCATACTGTTCGATAGCAGGTTTGTGCTGCCCGGCCTTGAGGTAGGCATCCGCCAAATACAAGCGCGCCGCCCCATCCTGGGGGGTTCCTTTAAGGTACTGGGTCAGCTTTGACTCCGCCGTTTTGGCATCGCCCGCCTGACTATATGCCACATGAAGCTTGACTGCGAGCGGGCCGCTCTTGCCATTATCAAAAGCCGTTTGATAAGCCTTGGTGGCCTCCTTGAACTGCTTTTGTTGCATCAAGGCATCGCCCTCCAAAACATAACCCAGGGGGGATTGAGGCGATTGCTTCTGTACTTTTCGGGCAAGATTCAATGCCTCTGTCGTACTGCCTGCCCCCATGTGAACCGCGAACAACAGTGCTTGCGCATCTGCAAAATCCGGCTTGAGTTCCAGCGCCTTGTTAAGGGTGGCCGTAGCCGCAGCCGTGTCCTTGAGTGCAACCTGCGCTTGCGCCAGTCGGAACTGCGCTGCTGCCGATTTCGGCGCCTTTTCCACCAATTTTTTGAAAGTGGCCACTGCATTGTCTTTTTCACCTGCAGCCAATTGGGTCGCACCCAGCATATCCAGTGCCTCTGGGCTGTCCGGATTGGCTGTCTGGGTCTCGCGCGCCATCGAAAGCGCCTTTTGCGGCTCATTCTTGCTCAAGTAATAACGGGTCAATTGAATGCGGGGCTGAAGAGCCTTAGGGCTGGCCTTTGCTGCCTTGTTGAGCCAATCCAGATATTCTTTTTCCTTGCCGGCGCTTCCTGCCAGTTCGGCCAGGGCGAGCATTGCCTGCATGTTGTCGGGCGCCTTTTGCAACAAGCGCTCGAAACGCTGGCGGGCGGCATCCGGCTTTTTGTCTTGCAGATCGAGTTGCGCCAGGTTAGCCGCGGCGGGGAAGAAGTCCGGCTTAAGCGTCAGGGCATGCTCAAGGTTCTTGCGGGCATTGACCAGATCATGCTTGCCTATGTAGGCGGCCGCTTTCAGGTTGAACGTATCCGGATTGCTCGGCTGCTTTTTTTCAAGTTCGGCAACAGCCTGTAGCGCCTTGTCATATTCCTTATTACCCAGATGCGTCAATACCAGCAGATTGTCCGCTTTGTACTGCGTGGAATCGAGCTCCGCTGCGGATTGCAGGTCCATCACGGCGCGCTTGGCATCCCCGGCGCCAAGATGGCTCAAGCCGATTTGGGTGCGCAAGGCCGCGCTTTTAGGATCAATCGTCGCTGCTTTTTCGAAATACCCGGTCGCTTTTGCAAACTCCCTGGATTGCAGATACGCCTCACCGGTCAGCGCCAGCACTTGGGGGTCGGGATTCTCATCGACATTAAGGGGTTTGAGGATTTCCAGGGCCTTCGCCGAACGGCCGGTTTTCAGGAAGGTCGCAGCAAGCAATTTTCGCGCATAGGAATTGTCGGGGAATTGTTTGATGACCTTGCCCAAACTGGCTTCTGCCTGCTCATATGAGCCAATCGCATATGCCACCGCTCCCGACAATAATATGCTCGGAATATGTTGCGGCGCTATTTTCAGTACTTCCTGCAGCGTGTCGCGTGCCTGTGGGAACTTGCCCTCGCGGAAATCCACCAGAGCCTGTAGATAACGGGCCTGCAAGTTATTAGGCGCTGTTTTGTTGAGCGCCTGAATTTCCGCACGGGCCAAGTCGAATTTACCGGCGGCCACATGCATCGAAGCCAGGCTCAAGTGTGCGGCGGTGTTGCCGGCATCGGCCTTCAGCGCTTCCTGGTACGCGGCCATTGCGTCAGGCATCTTGCCTTGGGCTCGCAGCAAGTCACCCTTCATCAGCAAAGCATCCGCATTTTTTGGCGAGCTGGCGAGCACGAGTTCTACCTGGCGCAGGGCTTCGCCGAGATCGCCACCCCCTGCAGCCAGACGTGCCATGCCCAGCAAGGCATCGGGAAATGCCGCCTGAATTTGCAAGGCGGCATCAAATGACTTGCTCGCTTCATGCTGTTGTTTTAGGGCCAACTGGGCAGTGCCGCGAAAAGCCAGGATACCCGCTTGCGTTGCCTTGTCAGCCGTCGGCAACGGCTGAACATCATCCAACATCCGCTGAAATTCGCCCTGCGCCAACAGGGTACGTGCGAGCGCTAATTGGACATTGCCAGGCTGATACCCCAACTGGCGCGCATGGCGCAGTTCTTTTTCTGCCGATTTGGGGTCATGGGTTTCGTTATAAATAACACCGAGCAGATAGCGCGCCTCGGCATTATCGGGATTTTTCTGCAAGGAATTTTTGAGCTGGATGATGGCCGCTTTATTATCGCCTTTGGCGTGGAGCTGCTGGCCATCCTGATAAAGTTTCTGGCTGGATTCGGTCTTGCTGCAACCAGCCATCGCGAGGATGGTCATGATTACAAGCGGAAGCTTGCGCAAGTGCATTGCGTACCTGTTACTTTTTTTCATTTACGTCTCCCCGATACTTTAGTTATGTGCGCCGATTATTCCGTTAGCCAGGTAAGGTCGGTCAATCTCAATCATAGCCCGTTCGGCATAAAAATCAGTACTGAGCAGAGGGGAATCGAAGAAAGCTACTTTAATCCGTAACGATTCAGCAGATCGTACAGCGTCGGCCGGCTCACCCCAAGCAATTCGGCCGCTGTCGCAACATTGCCATTTGCCCTGCCCAACGCCCTCACCACAGCCAGCCGTTCGGCTTCGTCGCGTACCTGACGCAAGTTGAGCGGCGCCGCTTCTTTTTCATCATGTTTGAGACCGAGGTCATCCGCGCTGATTTGTGCGCCTTCGGCCATGATGACCGCACGCTTAATTACATTTTCCAGTTCGCGCACATTACCTGGCCACGCATAGCTTTCAATCGCGCCTATGGCCTCCGGGGTAAAACCGCGCAATGCTCGCCCCTGGCTTTTACTGAATTTGTCGAGAAAAGCGTGCGCCAGTAATGCGGCGTCTCCGCCCCGCTCCCGAAAGGGCGGAATGTTTACGGTGATCTCGCTGATCCGGTAGTACAGGTCTTCACGAAACTGGCCCTGCTTGATCAATTCCTCGAGATTTTGATGCGTGGCGCATACCACGCGCACATCGACTGCAATTTCGCCACGCCCACCCAATCGCTCGATCACCCGTTCCTGCAGGAAACGTAAAATTTTAGCTTGCAACGAAAATGGCAAGTCGCCGATTTCATCCAGAAACAGGGTGCCGCCATCGGCATACTCTATTTTTCCGATGGTCTGTTTGGCCGCACCGCTGAAGGCGCCTTTCTCATAGCCGAATAATTCACTTTCCAGCAGGTTTTCCGGAATGGCGGCGCAGTTGATGGCGACAAAGCGTTGCTCTGCGCGCGTACTGAGCTGGTGCACTGCCCGCGCCAGCAACTCTTTGCCGGTGCCGCTTTCACCCAGCAACAACACTGTGGCGCTACTCGGTGCGACCTTTTCCACCGTGCGGCAAACTTTGAGCATCTGGGGGTCGCTGGTGATAATGCCGCCCATCGGTGAACCGCTTTGCCGTAACGCCAGAACCCGATTTTCCTGCTCCAGTTCGTGCATGCGGAAAGCGCGGCCGACGATCATGCCCAGAATGTCTACATCGAAAGGTTTCTGATAGAAATCGTAGGCGCCGAGGCCAATCGCCTTGACCGCATTGGCGCGGTCCTGGTTGCCCGTTACTACGATCACTTTAGAACCGGGCGCCAACGCCAATATTTGTTCCAGCGTCGCCAGGCCTTCTTGTGCCCCATCCGGGTAGGGTGGCAAGCCAAGGTCCAGCAGCACCACCGGCGGCTCGTGCCGGCGCAAATGGGCCAACGCGCTTTCGCGATCGCCTGCGAGCAAGACATCGTAGCCGTCAAAACTCCAGCGCAGTTGTTTCTGCAGGCCTGGATCGTCTTCCACGACCAATATCGTATTGCGCGTTTCGCTCACCCTTGCATCCCCTCCCCCGATTGCTGCGATAGGTTATCTTGGCTTACCGCCAGTGGCAACTGAATATAAAATGTCGTCCCCTGGGCAACACGGCTGGTGACCTCAATCTGGCCGCCCAGTTCACGGATGTATTCACGGCACTCATAGGCACCGATGCCCATGCCAGAACCTTTGGTGGAATCGAACGGCCTGAACAGGCGTTCCCGGATAAAGCTTTCGTCCATACCGCAGCCACTGTCCTCGATTTCGAGCAGGGCATTGCCATTATCTTGTGTTAGCCTGATTTCAATTTTCCCCTCGTAAGGCGTGGCTTCCAGGGCGTTTTGTACGATGTGCCCAAGCACCCTCAATAACCGTTCGCGATCAGCGCGAACGCGCACTGGATGCTCAATCTTGAGTGCCGGCTTGAGACGGAAAGCGCTTTTGGTGTCGAGGGTTTGTTGTAGCAACACGCCCAACTCCAGTTCCCGCTCTCCGCCACTTTCAGCACCGCCCCGACGAAGCTGGGTCAGCAGACGGTTCATGCGCTCTACCGAACTTTCTACCGTGCTGATCATGTCTTCCTGGAACTCGGGGTCGTGCTTATGCTTTTGCGCATTGGTCAACAACAGCGACAACTGCGTCACCAGGTTTTTGAGATCGTGCACCACAAACGCGGCGGTACGGTTGAACGATTCAAACTGGCGCGCCTCCATCAACGCCTCCGCCGCCTCCATTTGCGCCAGATTGGTCGCTGCCTGGCGTGCTGCGGTTTTAAGCAGGTCGCTCACTTCCCAGTTGAAACTTATTTGTCCGAGTGAACGCGCAAGCACCATGAATCCCAGCAGCCGATCATGCAGAATCAAGGGAACCACCAGCCAGGCGCGCGGCAACGCAGCGACCCACTCGGGTAAGGCCAGATCCTCATACAACTCAGGCTGGTCCTGGTACTCGTCCAGGTTGACCACCCACTGCCGACGTTCCAGATAACGACTAAAATCACTGTCCACCGGTTCCGAACCTTCTGCCGCCATATTCCAGTAGGCGACCCGCACAAAAGAAGTGCCTTGCGGCGCCAGCCACAGCGCACCGGCCGGACTTTCCACCAACCCCGCAATAGCCTGGATAGAGCGCTCGCGCAGGCGCACGCCGGGCTCCCCTTCTGACAGAAGGCGGGTAAAGTGCAGCCATTCATCCCGGTAATCGTACTTGTAATGAAAGAAATGCTTGCTCAGAAAAACTCGAAACCGAGCTCGCAAGGTGCCGGAAAACAGCACGGCCAGCAGCACGATCGCAGCACCAAACAGGAATACCGTCTGCAGCACCGCACCCCAATTGCCCCCGAATACCCGCAAGTAATAGCCAGCCCCGGCCATGAATAGCAGATATACCCCGGCCCCGAGCAAGGCGGCGGTATGGAAGGCGAAACGGCGCGACACATGGACATCGAGCTCCCATTCCGGGTTGCGCGCAGCGGAAACCATAATGAGAGGCAGCGTCAGCGCATTCACAATTCCGCGCGCCGCCCATAGGGTGGGGTCGATGTGGCGAAACAGCATCGCGTCCGAATAAAGATAGAAATCGAACGCGAAAATACCCCCAAGCGCGAGACATAAGTATTTAATTCCCCAGCGTTGTCGGGGATCGGTGTTGCGGAACAGCTGCTCCACCAGCACCAGCCCCATTACCGCCAGAACCACGCGGCCGACGATGCTGGCGAAGAAGTCCAGCGGCTCGGCTCCTTGCATTTGTCCCAAATGGCCGTAAACAGTCAGCGCTAGCAAAATGCCGCAGTAAGCCAATATCCCGACCACCACATGACGCCCGGAACGGTTGTCCGCCGCACCGGCTTCCTGCGTTCTCAAGAGTTGCAGCAGAAAAACAAACCAGGCGGCATTACGCAGGATTTCGAAAACATCGATGAGGTTGAGCAGGTCCAACGCATAAGCATGGGCAAACCCGATGCTGGCGGCCCAGCAAACCGACACTGCGCTGGCCAGAGCCAGCCAGGCTCCGCGTGAACGCCCCTGCCGGCCGATAAGCAGCGACAGGGTAAGCAACAAAAAGGTCAGCGCGGCAATGCCATAACTGACTGCCGCAATGTTGAGGGTCATTGGCTACTTCCGTGTGTCTCTACGGTGATGATTCTGAGCTATCGTGCGCCCTTGCCCCACAGCACGACCTGCGCGGTTTGAAACAGAACCATGATATCCATGAAGAGGCTGTGATTTTTCACATAGTAGAGATCATACTGCAGTTTTTCGACTGCATCTTCGACGCTTGCGCCATACGCATAACGTACCTGAGCCCAGCCGGTAATCCCCGGTTTAACTGAGTGACGCGTATTGTAGTAGGGTATCTGCTGTGCCAATTGATCAACAAAAAAAGGCCGTTCCGGGCGCGGCCCGACGAAGCTCATATGCCCCGTCAGCACATTGAATACCTGGGGCAATTCATCCACCCGAATCTTGCGAATAACCCTGCCCACACGCGTGACCCGATCATCGTTTTGCCCGGCCCATTTGGGTTTTCCGTCCTGTTCGGCATCGGTTCTCATGCTGCGGAATTTCAGAATGGTGAATGACTTGCCATGATGTCCTACACGTTCCTGACGATAAAAAATCGGGCCGCTGCTCTCCATTACAATCAATGCGGCGGTGACCAGCATGATAGGCAGCGATGCAAGCATTAAACCGGCGCCGGCGATCAAATCAAAAACGCGCTTGACCACATCCCGCGTCACCTCCTGGCGGAAACCATCGGACAAAATTACCCAGCTGGCATTCAATGATTCCAGTTGAAGTTGGCCATTTTCCCGCTCGAAAAAAGTGGACAACTCAATCACGCTGATGCCATTCAACTTGCAATCAAGCAACTCTGCAACCGGCAAGCCCCCACTGCGACGGTCACGGATCGCAATGACTATTTCGCCAATATCATATTTCTTTACAATTTCAGTGAGTGTTGCCTGCTCATTCAAAACCCGGGAATGTTCCACATAATGGTGCGTCCCCTGCAACGGCAAATAGCCGACGATTTGCAATTGCTTGGCACGGCCGCTTGCCTGCAGCATGGCCTCGACCTTGGCTGCGCGACTGCCGGTTCCCAGCACCAGCACCCGCTGCTTCAGCATATCGATGTCGGACCATTTGAAGAACAGATAACGCGTCAACATCATGCCGGCCAATGCAATCCAGAAGGAGAGCAGAAACGCCCCGCGCCCCAGAAGTAAATCCGGAAACAGGTAAAAAACCAGACCCATGATCACGAGCCCCACCACAAAGCTGGCAATCAACCTTAATATGGCGTACCAGATTCCCGCCATCCAGTCCCGGGTATACAGCCCCAATGCACTCATGACTACAATCATGACAGAGGCAAAAACCAGCGCCTTGGGGAAAAGTGGCTGAAGGGATGCTGGAATCAATGTATTCGAATCAAGAAAACGAACTGCAACTCCCGCGTAGACAGAGAGAATCAGGCACGCCACTTCCGCCAGGAACAGAAGCAGGATATTAGCGGGGATGTAATGCCTAAAGAAATGCATTGAACCTCACTGGTAACTGCTCAGTACAGCAGTTCGCACAATTGCAGCAACCCGGAACATGCACCGGGCTATGTTGAAAAATACATTGCATGGATTACCTTTAATTCCAATTCCAAAAAAAACCGATAACAGCGTTGGCTTCGTCTTCGGCGCCTAGCCGTACTGTACGTACTGCCTTCGTCGCCCCATCCTCACCGCCTTGATCTCCCTATCCATATTGGAAATTGAAAATCTGCTTTGAACAATGTGGATTACGGCAAAAACACCCCTTTCTGTAGCTATTGGTTGAATGTAGCAGATTTCATGCCAAGGGATGAGGGGCAGGAATTGTCAGGGCTGGGCCGAGCTCCAACAGAACCATGTCACTTAGCCGACTGTCACGACGAAATTTTGTCGGGGCCTACAACTTCAAGGTACCCAACCGGCCTGCGCCGTCAATGCGTCATGGCTCGCGCGTCGAACCATCGGCTGCCGCCATGCGCTGCAACAATGCGGCCACCTGTTCCGGGCGGGCGCGCTCAGTCAGCTCACCGTCGGACCGATTGTGCGGTGTCAGACGCAACTCGTTGGAAGGCATCACCACAATATCCACTTCGGCTTGCTCGCCGTTCAACGTGAATGTCGGCACGCTGCGGTATGCCTCCGCGCAACGAATACGCCGCTCCCCTTGTTGATAAGGAATCCCCTGGCCGAGCAGGAAAAATTCGACTTCCTTAGCATTGTCCGTGAACAGATGGATCGTGATATTGGAATATCTGGCGGCAGTACCGCTCAGGACAGGCCCTGTCAGATGGGGGTTGAAATTTTCCAGCAAACGCATGGCACGCAAAGCTTCTTGTCTGAAATGGCGCAGCCGGTCGTGCTGCTCATCTCTTTGGTAGAGGCTTTGGTACGCTCTCAATTCATGTTCGATTTCGGTGTTGTTGGGCAAGTTGAGCGTATCCGGCACCCCCATCTGCCGCGCCGCCTTGCGCTTGGCAAAACCAAAATCCTGCGACCCCTCCTCCGCCATGATGCGGGCTGCCAACTGGGCAATTCTGGTACGTATTTGCTGGTGTTTTGAGCTGTTTTCTCTTGCTCTCATCACCGCTCTCCACTCGGGCCTTGAATCGCTACGATCTGGCCGGAATTTTTCACTTCCTTGTTAGAACAACTGCTCCTTAACCTCGTCCGGCGATTTGGCGCTGCCAGGTGCCTGCTCCAGAATACCGCCGCCACGTTCGGAAGCAGCGTTCTCCTGATAGAAGTATTCGGAAATACCTTCAGGGTTATCATCGGCCACACGCAGACCCGTTTTCTGGTCGACCTTGAGCGTGATGATACCCTCAGGCACAGGATCGACCGCTTCCGGGACGCCCTTCAGAACTTTTCCCATATAGCTCATCCAGATCGGCAAGGCTGCCTGCGCTCCAGTCTCGCGCCCTCCCAATGAGCGTGGCTGATCAAAACCGATCCAGGCGATCCCAACCAACCCATAGGGCTGAAAGCCGGAAAACCATGCATCAACCTGGTCATTGGTGGTACCGGTTTTACCCGCGAGGTCAAGGCGGCCCAACTGCATCGCCTTGGCCGCAGTGCCATGGCGCACCACGTCTTTCATGATACTGCGCATGATGAAAGCGTTACGGGCATCAATCGCTCGCTCCGCATCCCGGCCAGCGAAAACGGGTTTAGCTTGCGCCAGAACGGTACCGTGGGAATCAACTATGCGCTCGATGAAGTAGGGATTAACGCGATATCCGCCGTTGGCAAAAACAGAATAGGCGCTGGCCATTTGAAATGGTGTAACCGACCCGGCACCCAATGCCATGGTCAAGTAAGGGGGCTGCTGCTCCGCGCCAAAACCGAAGCGGGTGATGTAGTCCCGGGCGTAAGGGATGCCGATCGCCTGTAGTATGCGCAATGAAACCAGATTCTTGGACTTGATAAGGGCCGCGCGCAATCTCATCGGGCCCGAATAATCGCCTTCGAAATTCTTGGGCTCCCAGAGCTTGCCCCCGGTTAGCGCCGGGTCTATCACCAGTGGCGCATCGTTGATAATGGTCGCCGCGGTGAATCCCTTTTCCAACGCGCCCGAATAAATGAACGGTTTGAAACTGGAGCCGGGTTGCCGCCATGCCTGCATGACATGGTTGAATTTATTGCGGGTAAAATCGAATCCGCCGACCAGGGCGCGAATCGCACCGTCCTGAGGATTTACCGAAACAAAAGCCGCCTCCACCTGCGGTAGTTGCACGATTTGCCAGTGCCCTTTGTCATCACGCACGACGCGAATGATGGCCCCGCGTTCAATCCTGGTGTTATCGGGCGCCTTGTCACCCAGCAACTTCTGCGCGAATTTAAGGCCATCCCCGGATATCTCTACAGCCTCACCGCTCTTGCGGAGCGCCTTGACGTGACTCGGGTTTGCTGAAGTCACCAAAGCCGGGACGAGTCCACCCACTTCATCTACATCATCTAGTGCATTATCTAACGCCTCATCCAGATTGCCCGCGCCTTCCGGAATTTCTACGTAGCCCTCCGGCCCTCGATAACCGTGACGCTGATCGTAATCCATTACACCTTTCCATACCGCCTGATAAGCCGCATCCTGATCGACTTTACGCAAAGTGGTATAAACCTTGAAACCCTTGCTGTAAATCGCATCCTGATAACGCCCATACATTAACTGGCGCGCCATTTCCGCTACATAGTCCCCTTGGACTTCGGAAATGGACTGTTCCTTACGCACCGCCAAATGCTGCTGCTGTGCCTGCTGCAACTGCACGTCGGTGATGTATTTGAGTTCCTTCATGCGCCGCAGGACGTAATGTTGGCGAACCTTGGCGCGTTTCGGGTTGACAACCGGATTGTATCGAGAGGGCGCTTTAGGCAAACCGGCCAACATTGCGGCTTCTCCGATGCTCAGTTGCTGCAGCGGCTTGCCAAAATAGGTCTGAGCCGCGGCGGCAAAGCCATAGGCGCGTTGGCCAAGGTAAATCTGGTTGATGTAAAGTTCGAAAATCTGACTCTTGTTTAAACTATGCTCAATCTTCAACGCCAGCAATGCTTCGCTGAATTTGCGGGTCAAGGTTTTTTCGCTTGAAAGGAAAAAATTGCGGGCTACCTGCATGGTGATCGTGCTGGCCCCTTCGCGCGCACCACCCGAGGTGAGGTTGGACAATGCCGCCCGCAACACGCCGATGTAATCCACCCCGCCATGCGTGTAAAAACGCTCATCTTCAGCGGCCAGAATGGCTTGGCGCATCACCAAGGGTACGTCCGCGATCTTGACCACCGCTCGACGTTCCTCCCCAAACTCCCCGATCAACGCACCCTCTGCGGTATACACACGCATAGGAACCTTGGGCTGGTAATCCGTCAACGCCTCCAGAGAAGGTAAATTTGGGTAGATCAGTACGGCAGCCAGGGTGAGCAGAATCGCGCTGACCAGGCCAAGTCCAACCAGTGCTAAAACTAGGTAATGCCACCAACGTGTCAACATGAAGTGCTTCAACCGACTATAAAGATCAAGATGATTGGGAGAAAAGGGTGCGCGGTTCTAAAGTTTCGGCAATTATAGGCGTTATCCTTGCACAAGAGAAAAGCCACCAGGACAAGAGGGCAACTTTTCACATAAATACTTTACACAGTATATAGTTGTTGTTAGCATCTCATGTAATATTGTATATATCGAACATAATGCACCATAGTAAAAAGGAAAATTCCTTTGCAACTCGATTTCCTTAAAGCGAAGTCACCCCCTTTGATCGGCGTGGACATTAGTTCATCCGCCATCAAGATGGTTGAAATCGCCGACGCGGGAAAAAATCTTTACCGCGTTGAGCGCTACGCAATTGAGCCATTGCCCAAAGATGCCGTGGTGGATGGCAGCATCACCAACCTGGAAGGGGTGAGTGAGGCAATGAAGCGCGCCTGGAAAAAACTGGGAAGCCGAGTCAAAAACGTGGCAATGGCATTGCCGGCAGCCGCTGTCATCACCAAGAAAATCACCGTCCCGGTCAACCTGCGCGAAGAAGAAATGGCATTTCAGGTTGAAACGGAGGCGAATCAGTACATTCCTTTCGCGCTGGACGAAGTTAATCTGGATTTTCAGGTACTGGGGCCTTCCCCGATCAGCACTGATGAGCTGGAAGTCCTGGTTGCAGCCTCTCGCAAGGAAAAGGTGGAAGATCGGGTGGCTGCAGCTGAAGCCGCAGGACTTAAAGCGCTGGTAATGGATGTCGAATCTTTCGCAACCCAAACCACCTATGAGCTGATCGCCCACCAATTACCCAACGGTGGACGGGATCAAACGGTGGCCATAGTCGACATCGGCGCCACCATGATGCACATCAACGTGCTTCACAATAATCAATCGGTTTATATGCGTGAGCAGACCTTTGGCGGTAACCAACTGACTCAGGAAATTCAGCGTCGTTACAGCCTCCCTTCGGAAGAAGCGGAACTCGCCAAACGCAACGGCGGACTACCGGAAAACTACGAATCAGAAGTACTGCAACCCTTCATGGACACACTGGCTCTTGAAGTTACACGCGCCCTGCAGTTTTTCTTTTCTTCCACCCAGTACAGCCGGGTTGACCACATTTTACTGGCTGGCGGCTGCGCCATGATCCAGGGGCTGGACGAAACCGTCGCCAGCCGGACCCAGATCGGCACCATGATCGCCAATCCCTTTGCCAACATGGCGCTATCGCCAAATGTAAGGCCACGTCAACTGACAGCAGACGCACCAGCGCTATTGATCGCTTGCGGACTGGCAATGCGGAGATTTGATCCATCATGATCCGCATAAATCTATTGCCACATCGTGAACTCAAGCGCGCCGCGCAGGTGCGCCAATTCCAGGGACTACTTGGATTGGCCGCAATTGCAGGACTGGTGAGCGTCTTCATTGTTCACGGCGTGATCAGCAGCATGCAGGCTACCCAGGCCAGCCGCAATCAATTCCTGAACTCTGAAATTGCCAAGCTGGACAAAGAAATCGAAGAGATCAAAAAGCTCAAGGAACAGACCCAATCCCTGTTATCCCGGAAAAAAGTGGTGGAATTGTTGCAAGGCAACCGCGGTGCAGTTGTTCACCTGCTGGATCAGCTTGTGCGTCAACTTCCTGAAGGTATCTATCTCAAATCCATCAAGCAGGACGGCTCAAAAATCCATTTACAGGGATACGCGCAATCCAATGCGCGCGTATCTACCCTGATGCGCAACCTGGAAGCCTCGCCTTGGTTGGAGGCGCCTGAGCTCATAGAAATTAAGGCGGTCACGGTGGGGAGTGTGCGTGCCAACGAATTTTCTCTTGATGCTAAATTAACGTTGCCTGAAGCGGAAGTGGCTGCAGCTCCCGCTAAAAGCAAAGACGGCAAGCCACACAAGCCATGAAACTTGATCTGAAAACACTCGATCTCAAGGATATTGCCAATTGGCAACTGCTACCCAAGGCAGTTGCGCTGGCAGTACTGTTTGTTGCGATACTTGGCGCGGGATACTGGTTTGACTGGAGCCAGCAGTTCAAAGAACTGGAGACCGAACGAACCAAGGAATCCACGCTTCGAGAAACCTTCTTAAGCAAGAAGAAACAGGCCATCAACCTCGATACGTACAAGCAGCAGCTCGCGGACATCGAGCAGTCATTCGGCGCCTTGCTCAAACAACTCCCCAATAAATCCGAAATGGATGCCTTGCTGATCGACATCAACCAGGCCGGACTCGGACGTGGCTTGCAGTTCGAGCTATTTAAACCGGATGCGGCTGAGAAGGCATCCGAATTCTATTCAGAGCGGCCGATCACAATCCGGATTTCAGGCAATTATCATGACCTCGGCGCTTTTGCCAGCGACATTGCCCGATTACCGCGTATCGTGACTTTGCATAACATCAACATTGCCGGCGGGGCAGGGAAGGACGCACAAAGCGGAATTCTGTTCATGGATGCCGTTGTTAAAACCTACCGCTACCTTGATGAAGAAGAAATGGCCGAAAAAAAGAAAAAGGCCCAGAAAGATATCAAGAAGGAGGCCCATAAATGAGGTGGCCTGCTACCGTGTTGCTTTGCATCGGTTTAACAGCCTGTGGCAGCAGCCAGTTCGACGACCTGGACAAATTCGTCAAGGATTCCGGCCAGGGACTGCGCGGAAAAGTTGAGCCCTTGCCTCAGGTCAATCCCTATGAACCGTTTACTTACAACGCATTTGAATTGCCCGACCCATTTAAGCCGCGCAAGCTCAGCCCGATCAAAGGCAGCGGTACAGGCATCCAGCCAGACCTGAACCGGCCCAAGGAGCCGCTGGAATCCTACCCATTGGAAAGCCTCAAAATGATGGGCACCTTGCAACGCAACAAAGTCAATTTTGCGCTGGTAAGAACCCCTGACAACACCCTCTACCGTGTCAAGGCTGGCAACTATATGGGCCAGAATTACGGGGTCATTACCAGCATCAGCGAATCCGATATCACCCTCAAGGAAATCGTTCAGGACAGCGGCGGAGATTGGACTGAGCGCCAAAGCAGTGTACAACTGCAGGAAGAACAGGAGCAAAAGAAATGAAGAAGCCGATTACACTCAAACTGATGAGCCACGTATTTTGCCTCTTCCTGGCAGGCACATCACCATGCTTAATGACTTCTGCCGATGCTGCCGAAGCAACCAGTGCCGGGCAAGCTGCCCCAAACAGCATTGAGAACATCGATTATTCGACGCTGACCGGCGGCAAAATTCTAGTCAGACTGGAACTGAAACAGCCACTGCAAGCGCCACCGGCAGGATTCACCATCGCCAATCCACCCCGGATCGCACTGGACCTGCCTGACACCACGAATGGGTTGGGCAAAAGCGCTGTCAGTGTAGACCAGGGATTGCTGCGCAGCTTGAACATCGTGCAGGCAGGAAACCGCACCCGCATCGTCATGAACCTGTCCAAAGCGGTACAGTACAACACACGCCTCGAAGGAAAATACCTGATGGTGGTATTACAAGGCGCAGAAACCGGCGTATCCACCACCAACATCACGCCGCGCTTTGCAGAACCTGATGCCGCCGCAAGTAAACATGCCGTGCGCAATGTCGATTTTCGCAGAGGCAAGAACGGAGAAGGCCGTATTGTTGTCAATCTCGCCGATACCAATACCGGCATAGACATACACCAACAGGGCAAGAGCGTGGTGGTTGATTTTATCAATGCCTCCTTGCCCAAAAACCTGGAACGTCGCCTCGATGTGACCGATTTCTCTACCCCGGTGCAGATGGTTGACGCATATACCCACGGCAACAACGTGCGCATGGTGGTCGAACCCAAAGGATTATGGGAACATTCCGCCTATCAGACCGATAACCAATTCATATTGGAAGTCAAAGCTGTTGCCGAGGATCCCAATAAACTGGCACAGGGCACGCGCCCGAAATATTCAGGCGACAAGTTGTCACTCAATTTCCAGAATGTCGAAGTGCGTTCGGTGTTACAGGTCATTGCCGACTTCACCAGCCTCAATATCATCACCAGCGACACGGTATCGGGCAACTTGACCCTGCGTCTTAAAGACGTGCCTTGGGATCAGGCTCTGGACATCATCATGCAAAGCAAAGGCCTGGATATGCGCAAGAATGGCAGCGTGATCTGGATTGCGCCACGAGATGAATTGGCCACCCGGGAAAAACTGGAACTCGAGGCAAAACAGCAGATTTCCGAGCTGGAGCCATTGCAAACCGAGAGCTTCCACTTGAAGTACCAAAAAGCCGAGGCGTTTAAGAAAGTACTTTCCGACGACAAACAAAAAATACTCTCCAAGCGCGGAAGCGCAGTGATCGACGAGCGCACCAACACCCTGTTTGTTCAGGACACGGCTAACAAACTGGAAGATATACGCAGATTGCTCAGCCTGGTCGATGTCGCGGTCAAACAGGTGCTAATTGACTCGCGCATTGTGGAAGCGTCAGATACCTTTATTCGCAACCTTGGCGTCCGGTTGGGGTTGCACGATACGGCGGGGACCGGCACTACAATTGGCAAAATTGGATCCAATCAAAGCCTTAAGTTGGCTGTAGGCGGAACGTTGAATGATGTCGGTGCCCATACCGGCCAGATTGCGGACACCCCAGTTTTCGACCAATCCCTGAACGTCAACCTTGGCGCTGCTTCAGTGGCCGGCTTCAACCCGGGTTCATTGGCCATGGTCTTATTTGGCGCCGGTGCTTCCAGAATGCTCAACATGGAAATCTCCGCACTGCAGGCTGATGGTAAAGGCAAGACCATCTCCAACCCACGAGTATTGACCGCAGACCAGGCAGAGGCTTTGATCGAACAGGGCAAGGAAATTCCTTATCTGCAACAGTCCAGCAGCGGGGCGACCTCGGTGTCATTCAAGAAAGCCACCCTGAGTCTGAAGGTAAAGCCGCAGATTACGCCGGACGACAATATTATTATGGATCTGAAAATAAACAAGGACGCTGCGGATTTCAAGAACATTACCGCCGGTGTTCCACCGATCGATACCAAACAAATCACCACTCAGGTCTTGGTTGAAAATGGTGGGACTGTGGTGATAGGTGGCATTTACACCCAGGATGAAAACACCACGGTTGCCAAGGTGCCGTTCTTTGGGGATCTCCCCGTTGTCGGAAATCTATTCAAGAATAAGCAGACCCACGACGACAGAACTGAGCTGCTGATTTTTGTCACCCCGCGCATCCTCAAAGACAACCTGATCACGCGCTGATCCCTACCAGCGTTTGTTGCGGCACGCCCCTTGCGCTAAAATAGCGCAATGAGTGCGCAAAACAACGAAAATATCTTTCTGGTCGGTCTGATGGGCGCGGGGAAAACCACCGTCGGCAAGCTGCTCGCCAAACATCTCCACAAGACTTTTTGTGATTCGGACCACGAAATAGAGCACCGAACCGGTGTGGATATCCCGGTGATCTTCGAGATTGAGGGGGAGGCCGGGTTCCGTCAGCGCGAACGAACAGTGATCGCGGAATTGACTGCAAAAAACAACATCGTGCTCGCCACCGGCGGCGGTGTTGTTCTGAACCCGGATAATCGTGAGAGTCTACATAACCGGGGTACCGTTGTTTACCTCAGGGCAAGCGCCGAGGACTTGTGGCTACGTACGCGCCATGACCGCAACCGACCGTTGCTGCAGACATCCAACCCACAAAACAAGCTGGTCGAACTTTTCGAACAGCGCGACCCGCTGTACCGAGAAATTGCACACATCATCGTCGATACCAGTAAGCAGAGTGTCCAGAGTCTTGTTCACCAACTTGAACGCAAATTAGCCGAGATGGGTTGCCAAAGCACAGCTCCTACCGTAAAAACTTAAGCCCCATCATGCAAACCCTCACAGTCAATCTCGCCGGTCGCAGCTATCCAATCCATATCGGCACGGGTCTGCTGAGCCAAGCGGGGCTTATCCTCCCCCACCTGCAGCAGCCACAAGTTGCCATTATTACCAACACCACCGTTGCACCGCTCTACCTCGACCAGGTCGCACGCAGCCTGAGCGAGGCCGGGGTGAAGGTCGTGCCGGTGATCCTGCCTGATGGCGAACGTTACAAAGACTGGGAAACGCTGAACTTGGTCTACACCGCGCTGCTCAGCAACAGGTGCGAGCGCAAGACCACGCTGATCGCGCTGGGTGGTGGGGTGATCGGCGACCTGACCGGCTTTGCCGCCGCGACTTTCTTGCGCGGGGTACCATTCATACAGATTCCGACTACCCTGCTGGCCCAGGTCGATTCCTCGGTGGGTGGAAAAACAGGCATCAATCATCCCTTGGGCAAGAACATGATTGGCGCCTTTTACCAACCCAAGCTGGTGCTGGCCGATGCTCTGACACTTAACACCCTGCCCGATCGGGAGTTATCTGCGGGCCTCGCAGAGGTGATCAAATATGGCTTGATCCGTGATCCGGAGTTTCTGGTCTGGCTGGAGCACAACATGGAAGCCCTGTTGGCGCGGGATCCGGAAACCTTGGCCTTAGCCATAAAACGTTCCTGCGAAAACAAGGCGGTAGTGGTGGCCAACGACGAAACCGAAACCGGCCAACGCGCGCTGCTCAATCTCGGCCACACTTTCGGCCATGCCATCGAAACCGGTATGGGCTATGGCAATTGGTTACACGGTGAGGCAGTGGCAGCCGGCACCGTTTTGGCAGCAGATTTGTCACGCCGCATGGGCTTGATCGAGACTGCCTCAGTAGAACGTATTCGCACCCTTTTTGCACGAGCCAAGCTTCCTATCCTGGCACCTGACCTTGGCGCAGAAAAGTATCTGAGCCTGATGGAACTGGACAAGAAAGTGGAGGGGGGGAAAATCCGCTTCATTTTGCTAAGGCGCATTGGTGAAGCCTTTATCAGCGCCGATATCCCTCCACAAGCCTTGCAGGAAACCTTGACCGGATTTGTGGCGCATGCCTGAACTGGCGCCTTTTGCTGTAGGCCAACACAACTCCCGCGGACGCCGCCTCTTTGAGCACGCACCCAGCGGCCGCACCGAATTCCAGCGCGACCGCGACCGCATCATCCACTCCACCGCTTTCCGTCGCCTGGAATACAAGACCCAGGTTTTCGTTAACCATGAAGGTGACCTGTTCCGCACCCGCCTGACCCACAGCCTGGAAGTCGCGCAGATCGGCCGTACCGTAGCGCGCAGCCTGGGCCTCAACGAGGACCTGGTAGAGGCCATCGCGTTGGCCCATGATCTTGGGCACACGCCGTTCGGCCATGCCGGCCAGGACACGCTGAATGCCTGCATGAAGGACCACGGCGGATTCGAGCATAATCTGCAATCGCTGCGGGTGGTGGATAAACTGGAAGAGCGTTATGCAGAATTCGATGGATTGAACCTGTGCTTTGAAACCCGCGAAGGGATTCTCAAACATTGCTCACTGGCCAATGCCGCAAAACTAGGCGAGGTTGGAGAGCGTTTTCTACTGAAACAGCAACCTTCGCTTGAGGCGCAACTTACCAACCTGGCGGATGAAATCGCTTACAACAACCACGATGTCGATGACGGCTTGCGCTCGGGACTGATCGATATCGGGGCACTATCGGGCATCAGCATCTTTGCGCGTCACCTTGAAGAAGCGCAACGAGCTTATCCAGCACTCACTGAACGCCGGATGATCCATGAAACCGTGCGCCGCATGATCGGCACCTTGGTGACTGATCTCATCCAGCAGACTCGCGCCAACATTGCAGTGGTCAATCCCGAAACCCTTGCTGATATTCGCAGTGGTGGCGAATTGGCCGGTTTCAGTCCAGAAGTTCGCACCGAGCAGCAGGAACTGAAACAGTTCCTGCGCTTGAATCTTTACCAGCACTACCGCGTAGCGCGCATGACCACCAAGGCGCAACGCATCGTGCGCGAACTGTTCGAAGCCTTTATGGAAACGCCGCGTTTACTGCCACCGCAATACCAGGAGAAAGCGCGAGGTGATAAAGCGCGCGCCATTGCCGACTATATCGCCGGCATGACGGATCGCTACGCAATAATTGAGTACCGCAGGTTATTTTCTGTGGAAGAAACCGGGTAGGTAAGCCGGGCGCTGGATTTTCCGCAAATTGTAAGAATGTATTGTCAGAACACTTTGACAAGACCGCTGGAATTTTCAATAATCACCCGTTTCCTGGAGGTCCCATTGCTCGGCAATGCGCTTCCTGTCTAACCCTATAACACTAATTAATTGATGGAGCATCCGAAGTGACCTACCCTGCCCTGGCTTCGTTTACCGAAGCGCAACTTGCAGCGCCCTCACGGCGCGATCTACTGGAAAAGATTGCTGCTGCAGTGGAAAATGGTCCCTGTGTGGCTGTGGTGATATGCGATCCCGATCAAGCCAAAACTGATTTTCTGAGCCAATTGACGGCCAGGCTTGCGCAAGGGCAGCGGGTTCTAAGGGTAAGCAAACAAGCGCAAGGCGATTGCTACCGGCAACTTGCTGCCCAGTTGTCGCTTGCAGACCAAGCGGACGATGCAGATCTGGCAGCTTCAGTCAGCAAGGCACTGAGCTCGGAAAGCACCTCGCATGTAACAGTGCTGTGCGAGGATGCGGATGAATACGATTCCGAAACGCTGGAGCAGCTACGGCAAATCAGCAACCTGATTCCGGCAGGCGGCAAGCATCTTAATCTGGTATTTTGCGGCAGCGACCACCTGCTCAAGCGCTTCCGCACCGCCGCACTACAATCTCTGGGGCAACGGGTTACGCAATGGTTCCGGGTAGAACCTTTGACCCCCTCAGATGTGGCCCTTTATCTGGAAACGGTGCAACAACAAGCCGGCGGGGCGTTAAGCAAGGTCACTTTCTACCCAACTTTCATACGGGAGTTGCAACGCCTGTCTCAGGGCAAGCTGGATATTTTGAACCGGCTGACTGACTCAGCCCTGGCCCGAACCGAGATCACGGGTCAGACAAACCCAGGCATGGATGATGTACGGCGAGCGAACTACTACCTGGGCTATGCCACGTTGTCCGGGACTACTTTAGGCTGGGGGGCATTGGCAGCGGTGGCGCTCATTGCCACCTCCATCGGCTCTTATTGCCTGGGCATGAACACCGGCACCGCAATCAGCGCGAATGCGCGCAACAAGGTAGTGTCCACACCATCTTATGTAACGTTCCAGATGGACGATGACCTTAAATCAAAGGCTAAATAGGCACCACCAAAAACAGATGGGCGCCCAATTCAAGGCGCCCATCTTTTGCAGCCTGAAATTGCCCCGCTTAGCGAGGTAACACAGAGGTGCCCATCAAGAATTCGTCAACAGCCCGCGCGCACTGACGCCCCTCCCGGATTGCCCACACCACCAGCGACTGGCCTCTACGCATGTCGCCCGCCGCAAACACCTTGCCGACGGAAGTCTTGTAACAGCCCTCGCCGTCCGTAGTTGCCTTGGCGTTGCCGCGCGCGTCTTTTTCCACACCGAAGGCATCCAGCACCTGAGCCACCGGTGAGACGAAACCCATCGCCAGCAGCACCAGATCCGCCTGCATTTCGAATTCGGAATTCGGGACTTCCTGCATCTTTCCTTCGTTCCATTCAACGCGGCAGCCGATCAGCTTTTCCACCTTGCCGTCGCGCCCTTCAAAACGTTTGGTCGCTACGGCCCAATCACGCTCACAACCTTCTTCATGCGATGACGAAGTGCGTAGCTTGGTCGGCCAATAGGGCCATACCAGCGGTTTATTCTCAACCTCCGGGGGTTGCGGCATCAGTTCGAATTGTTTGACTGATGCGGCACCCTGGCGGTTGGAGGTACCCACGCAATCCGATCCGGTATCGCCACCACCGATGACCACAACGTGCTTGGCTGTCGCAACAATCTGGTCCTTCAAGGTATCGCCCGCGTTGATCTTGTTTTGCAGCGGCAGGAATTCCATCGCGAAATGGATGCCTTTGAGTTCACGGCCCGGCACCGGTAAGTCGCGCGGCTGCTCTGCGCCACCGGCGATGATGACGGCATCGAATTCTTTTTCAAGTTGCTCTGGAGCGATAGTTTCTTTCGCCCAATTCACGATATTGGACGGAAAATCCCGACCGACCAGCACACCGGTGCGAAAGGTCACCCCTTCAGCCTGCATCTGCTCCATGCGGCGATCGATGTGCGATTTTTCCATTTTGAAATCGGGGATGCCGTAGCGCAGCAACCCCCCGACCCGATCATTCTTTTCGAACACGGTAACAGCGTGGCCGGCACGCGCCAGTTGCTGCGCCGCGGCCAAGCCAGCCGGGCCGGAGCCGACCACGGCAACTTTCTTGCCCGTTTTGACTGGCGCGGGCTGCGGCAAAATCCAGCCGTTTTCCCAACCCTTGTCGACGATGAAATGCTCGATTGACTTGATGCCGACAGGATCGTTGTTGATACCCAGAGTGCACGCGGCTTCGCACGGTGCCGGGCAGACGCGGCCGGTAAACTCGGGGAAGTTATTGGTCGAATGCAGCGTGTCCAAGGCTTCCTGGTAGTTGCCGCGGTAAGTCAGGTCGTTCCAGTCCGGGATAATGTTATTGACTGGACAGGCAGGGCTGCAAAACGGAATGCCGCAATCCATGCAGCGTGCGCCTTGAATTTTTACCTGCTCATCTGTCAGGTGCTCCAAAAATTCATGGTAATGTTTTTTGCGCAATGGCGGAGCTTCGCTCGCCTCCTGCTGGCGGTGGAATTCCATAAAGCCGGTTATTTTTCCCATTTTATTCCTTCAAATCTTTTCAAGTCAGGCGGCGACTGTTTTCTGTTTTTTCGCGCTCTTTGCGGCATTCAATTCGCCCAGCGCACGTTTGTACTCGGTGGGGAAAATCTTGACGAAATGCGTTCTGGCATTGGCCCAGTCATCCAACAGGCTGCGCGCCCGCACACTGCCTGTGTATTGGGCATGACGTTCAATCAACTCTTTCAGGATCGCCTCGTCAGCCTGGTTCTCGCCTCCGCGCGCCAGGCTATGCCAGATCGCTCGCTCGACTTTCGCCTGTTGTTCGGCACTGCTGAGCACCGGCTCAAGCGTCACCATCGCCATATTACATTTCCTGGCGAACGCGCCATCCGGGTCGTACACATAAGCGATGCCGCCGGACATACCCGCAGCAAAATTACGCCCGGTAGTGCCCAATACAACCACGGTACCGCCGGTCATGTATTCGCACCCATGATCGCCGGTACCCTCGACCACCGTAGCGGCCCCCGAGTTACGCACCGCGAAGCGCTCGCCGGCGACGCCACTGAAAAACGCTTCACCCGCAATTGCGCCGTATAAAACCGTGTTTCCAATAATGATGTTGTCCACTGCACTGCCGCGGAATTCAGGGTTCGGGCGCACGATAATTCGACCGCCGCACAAGCCTTTTCCAACGTAGTCGTTGCCTTCACCGACTAAATCCAGCGTGATGCCATGGGCGAGGAACGCACCTGCCGATTGGCCCGCAGTGCCTTGCAATTGAATGTGGATGGTGTCGTCGGGCAATCCTTCGTGACCGTATTTCTGCGCCACTAGCCCGGACAGCATGGTACCGACGGTGCGATTGACGTTCCTGACCGGCGAACTGAAAGAAACTTTTTCGCCCTTCTCCAGCGCCGCTTTCGCTTGCGCAATTAGCTTGTGATCCAACGCCTTTTCCAGACCGTGATCCTGCACTTCGACCTGATAGCGCGGCGCATCGGCGGGTACTTCAGGTTGATGGAAAATCTTGCTGAAATCCAGGCCTTTCGCTTTCCAGTGCGTGACTGCTTTTGACTTGTCGAGCAGATCGGAACGGCCAATCATTTCATTGAAAGTACGCATGCCCAATTGCGCCATAAGCTGGCGCACTTCTTCCGCCACAAAGAAGAAAAAATTCACCACATGTTCCGGCTTGCCGGAAAACTTGGCGCGTAGCACGGGGTCTTGTGTCGCAACGCCCACCGGACAGGTATTCAGGTGGCACTTGCGCATCATGATGCAGCCTTCAACCACCAGCGGCGCGGTCGAAAACCCCACCTCATCGGCACCGAGCAAGGCCGCAATCACTACATCGCGACCGGTCTTGATCTGGCCATCGGCCTGCACCCGGATACGGCTGCGTAAACGGTTCAACACCAATGTCTGTTGTGTTTCGGAGAGGCCCAGCTCCCATGGTGCGCCGGCGTGCTTGACGGAGGACAGCGGCGAAGCACCGGTGCCGCCATCGAAACCGGAAATCACCACGTGGTCCGATTTAGCTTTTGACACACCCGCCGCCACCGTGCCCACGCCAACCTCGGAAACCAGCTTGACCGAAATCGAGGCTCTCGGATTGGCGTTTTTCAGGTCATGAATCAGTTGCGCCAGATCTTCGATCGAATAAATATCGTGGTGCGGCGGCGGCGAAATCAATCCCACGCCCGGCACCGAGAAGCGCAGTCTCGCAATGTATTCCGAAACCTTGCTGCCCGGCAATTGTCCGCCCTCGCCCGGCTTGGCCCCTTGCGCCATCTTGATCTGGATCTGGTCGGCTGAATTCAGGTATTCGGTGGTGACACCAAAGCGTCCTGCGGCGACCTGCTTGATCCTGGAGCGCAGGGAATCGCCTGGCTGCAACGGCGTGTCCACTTCGATCTGATCGTGACCAATCACCGAAGCCAGTGTCTCACCTTGTCCAACCGGAATGCCTTTCATTTCCTGGCGATAACGGTTGGGATCCTCGCCACCCTCGCCGGTGTTGGACTTGCCGCCAATGCGGTTCATCGCAATGGCGAGTGTCGCGTGCGCTTCAGTCGAGATCGAGCCAAGCGACATCGCGCCAGTCACAAAGCGTTTCACGATTTCCTTGGCGGGTTCCACTTCATCCAGCGCAATCGCTTGGGCCGGATCCAGTCTGAACTCGAACAAGCCACGCAGCGTCATATGACGCTTGGACTGGTCGTTGATGATCTGCGCGTACTCTTTGTAAGTATTGAAATTGTTGGCGCGGGTTGAATGCTGCAACTTTGCAATCGCATCCGGCGTCCACATATGGTCTTCGCCGCGCACACGGAACGCATATTCACCCCCGGCATCGAGCGCATGCGCGAGCACGGGATCGTTGCTGAAAGCAGCTTGGTGCAAACGCAGCGCTTCTTCCGCCACCTCGAACACGCCTATGCCGCCCACGTTGGAAGCCGTCCCCTGGAAGTATTTCTCGATCAGTCCCTTGTTCAATCCAATCGCTTCAAAAATCTGCGCGCCGCAATAAGACATGTAAGTAGAAATGCCCATCTTGGACATGACTTTTAAGAGACCCTTGCCGACCGCTTTCTGGAAATTGTAAATCGCTTTTTCCGGTGACAAATCGCCCGGCAAACCTTTGGCCATTTCTGCCAGTGTTTCCAGCGCAAGATAGGGATGAATCGCCTCGGCGCCGTAACCCGCAAGTAGCGCAAAATGATGCGTTTCACGCGCAGAGCCGGTTTCCACCACCAGCCCGGTCGAAGTGCGCATGCCCTTGCTCACCAGGTACTGATGGACCGCAGAGGTCGCGAGCAAAGCAGGGATGGCCATTTGCTCCCTATCCACTTTGCGGTCGGAAACGATCAGGATGTTGTGACCTGAATTAACCGCATCCACTGCTTCGGCGCACAACGAGGCCAGCCGCGCTTCGACCCCTTCCTTACCCCAGGCAACGGGGTAGCAGATGTTCAGCTCATACGAATTAAACTTGCCGCCGGTATGTGCGCTGATATTGCGCAGCCGGGCGATGTCGGCAAAATCCAGAACCGGCTGCGACACTTCCAGGCGCATCGGCGGATTGGTGTTGTTGATGTCGAGCAGATTCGGCTTGGGTCCGATGAAGGAAACCAGCGACATCACCATCGCCTCGCGAATCGGGTCGATCGGCGGGTTGGTTACCTGCGCGAACAATTGCTGAAAGTAGCTATACAGCGTTTTGTTTTTGTTCGACATCACCGCCAGCGGCGAGTCGTTGCCCATCGAGCCAATCGCTTCTTCCGCCGTCGCTGCCATCGGCGCCATCAGAATCTTCAGATCTTCCTGCGTGTAACCGAATGCCTGCTGACGATCGAGCAATGAGACAGATGCCTGAAACGTTTCCGGCCCGACATTGATCTCGTCGAGCTTGATACGCACCGAATCGATCCACTGCTTGTAAGGCTTGGCATTGGCGTAAGTGTCCTTGAGTTCCTTGTCGTCGATGATGCGGCCCGCATCCAGATCGATCAGGAACATCTTGCCCGGTTGCAAACGCCATTTCTGGACGATGCTTGATTCCGGGATGGGCAGTACGCCGGCTTCCGACGCCATCACCACCAGATCGTCACTGGTCACGATATAGCGCGCCGGACGCAAACCATTGCGGTCCAGCGTGCCGCCAATATGGCGGCCGTCGGTGAATGCCATCGCGGCAGGGCCGTCCCACGGCTCCATCATGGCGGCGTGATATTCATAGAAGGCGCGGCGGTTGTCGTCCATCAGCGTGTGATTTTCCCAAGCTTCGGGGATCATCATCATCATCGCCTGGGCGATCGGATAACCTGCCATCACCAGCAATTCGAGCGCGTTGTCGAAGCACGCGGTATCCGACTGGCCCGCATAAATCAGCGGAAACAATTTCTGTAAATCGTCCCCCAGCACCGCCGATTGCATCACGCCTTCGCGCGCGCGCATCCAGTTGAAATTGCCCTTGACCGTGTTGATTTCGCCGTTGTGTGCGATCAAGCGGTAGGGGTGAGCCAATGGCCACTCGGGGAAAGTGTTGGTCGAAAAGCGTTGATGTACCAGCGCCAATGCGGAAACACAGCGCACATCCTGCAGATCCTTGTAATACACCCCGACCTGGTCCGCCAGCAACAGACCCTTATAGACGATGGTGCGCGCCGACATCGACGGCACAAAAAATTCCTTGCCGTGACTCAGGCCCAGCTCCTGGATCGCATGGCCTGAGGATTTGCGGATAACGAACAGCTTTCGCTCCAGCGCATCGGTGACCATGATATCGGGACCGCGGCCAATGAATATCTGGCGAATCACCGGCTCTTTTTCACGCACGGTTTGCGACATCGGCATTTCTGTATCAACCGGCACATCGCGCCAACCCAGCACGATCTGACCCGCATCGCGCGTCGCGCGCTCAAGCTCCTGCTCGCATGCAATGCGCGAAGCGCTCTCCTTGGGCAGGAATACCATGCCCACTCCGTACTCGCCGGACGGAGGCAATGTCACACCCTGTTTGGCCATCTCCTCGCGATAATACTGATCCGGAATTTGCAGCAAGATGCCTGCGCCGTCCCCCATCAACTTGTCGGCGCCGACCGCGCCACGATGGTCGATATTTTTCAGTATGAGCAGACCCTGCTCAATGATTGAATGGCTTTTTTTGCCCTTGATGTGGGCGACAAAACCGACGCCACAGGCATCGTGTTCATTCGACGGGTCGTACAGACCTTGCGCGTGCATAACCATTCTCCGCTGCTTTGACGAGGTTGTTTCCATGTAAGGATGTCCATTTTAGCAGATTGCCCAACTTAAATTAATCCGGCCGGGATTCGCGTTGCCTCACGCATTACGCCTCCCTTTTGGACAAATATCCAAACTGTGCTAAATTTCAATCAGTTCCAACCTGCTTCCGCTGAGAGAATGCAAAATACTTTCAAAGCCATTCTGTTGATTGCCCTGCTGCTGATGCTCCCGGTGCGCGGTTTTGCCGCCGTTACCATGCAGACCAACGACCATCAGGGCCACGCGATGTCCCTGCCCCAGCAGGACGCTAGCGTTGCAATGGCGCACGATCACGATCACAGCCAGAACGATCAGCATGATCACAACAAGCAGGCCGACACCTGCAACGCCTGCGGCGCATGCTGCACCGGCGCCGTGCCGAGCAATTTCAGCAGCGATATCGCCGCCAAACTTATTTCTTCCTCGGAAATAATCGCATACCTGGCTCAACCCTACCGGGGTTTCATTCCGGAGGGACCCGAGCGTCCCCCTCGACTCACGCTTCGTTGATTCCCGGCATCGCGCCGTAATGGCGCCTGTCTGACCACGCACGCCCCCCTTTGGGTGCGATGACCGTGCGTTCGCCAACCGACGAAGAGGCAACACATGAAATTTCCACTAGCGATGTTGGTCGCGGCTGCTTTGCTGCCTGCGGCCAATTGGGCCAATGCATCGGCGCAGCCCGATCCTGCCGATCCCGGCGTGTCCGTGCCGACTCTCAAATACGAATCGGTGTTCAGCCACTACCTTCCCTTCCAGGAATCCAGTTTGGTGAACTGGCTCGACACACGCAATGAGAGCAAACCAGAAGGGATGGACGACATGGATGTGCCAGCCAGGCCGAACACCAAACCGCAAGGTAATGGCCATTCCAATCACAACATGCAAAACAGGTAGGAGCCAGCATGCACATCATAAACAACCAGCCCCCGGCGCGCCTCCGGCTGTTAGCGGGCATTACCCTGATCACACTACTGGGTGGCTGCGCGACGCTTTCCCCCGATGCCGGTTTCAGCTCCGTGGAAAGCATGGCCAAGGAGCGCTTGAATAAGGACGTGAAGTGGGTCAAGACCGACGCGGACAAGCAAGCGGTGCATGGCCGGGTGCAGGAGCTACTGACCAAGCCCCTGAGCGCGGACGACGCAGTGCAGATCGCCTTGCTCAACAACCCCAGCCTGCAAGCCACCTATTCCATTCTGGGTATTGCCGAGGCCGATCTGGTGCAAGCCGGGCGCCTGCACAATCCGGGCTTTTCTTTCGCCCGGCTGGAGCGAGCCGATGTGTTCGAATATGAACGCAAGTTTATTTTCGATGTGTTCGGCCTGCTTATCATACCGACACGCACCAAACTGGAAACTCGCCGCTTTGAGCAGACCAGGCTGGCGGTTTCAGCTGAAGTGATGCGGGTGGCGGCGCAAACGCGGCGCGCCTATATCGACGCCGTGGCGGCGCAGCAGACCGCAGCCTACATGGACGACGTAAAAATGGCGGGCGAGGCCAGCGCCGAACTGGCCGCGCGCATGGCCAAGGTTGGCAACTGGAGCAAGCTGGATCAGGCGCGCCAACAGGCATTCTACGTGGAAGTGGTGGCGCAGCAGGCGAAGACCAAAGCAGCGCAATTTTCCGCCCGGGAAAATCTCACCCGGATGATGGGTCTATGGGGTGCGGAAGCGCAGTTCAAGCTGGCCGATCGTTTGCCCGATCTGCCCAAAGCGCCGCTGGAAATCGCCAATCTGGAGCAGGGTGCCATTGCCAACCGGCTGGACGTGCAGATGGCCAAAATGGAGGCGGAAGGACTGGCCCAGTCCCTAGGGCTCACCAAGGCCTCACGCTTCGTCAACGTGCTGGATATGAGCTACATCAACAACAGCGAAACCGGCCTGCCCAACAAGACCGGCTACGAGATCGAACTGCAGTTGCCTATCTTCGACTGGGGGGATGCCAAGGTCGCCAAGGCGGAAGCCATCTACATGCAAGCGCTCAACCGCGTCGCAACAGTGGCAGTGAATGCCCGTTCCCAGGCGCGGGAAGCCTATGTGGGCTATCGCACCGCCTTCGATGTTGCGAAACATTATCGCGACGAGCTGGTGCCGCTGCGCCAGAAAATCTCGGACGAGAATATGCTGCGCTACAACGGCATGCTGATCGGCGTGTTTGAGCTCCTCACCGGCGCGCGGGAGCAGATGGCCAGCGTCAACCTGTACATCGGCGCGGTGCGCGACTTCTGGATCGCGGATGCGAATTTACAAATGGCCACCACCGGCAACGGCGGCACAGGCGGCAACGCCATGGCGGACGTAGCCATGCCATCCGGCGGCGATTCCGGCGGTCATTGATCAAGCAAGGAGATAATGAAATGGTTTCTCGCAGAGATTTTATTCGAACCGCCGGCGCCACCGTTCTGGGCGCAGGCATCGTCAGCAAGGTGGGTGCCGCCTCGGTGCCCGAAGCGCCCATGAGCAACAGCGCGGAAACAGCCCCACCTCTGTTGCCGCCCAACGGCCGACCCTACAACCCCGTCGTGACCTTGAATGGTTGGACCCTGCCCTGGCGCATGCACAACGGCTGGAAGGAATTTCATTTGGTGGCCGAGCCGGTAGTACGCGAAATGGCCGAAGGCATGAACGCCAACCTGTGGGGCTACAACGGCCAGAGCCCAGGCCCTACCATCGAGTGCGTGGAAGGCGACAAAGTACGCATCTTCGTCACCAACAAGCTGCGCGAGCACACCACGGCGCACTGGCACGGCATCCTTCTGCCGGCCGGCATGGACGGCGTGGGCGGACTTTCCCAGCCGCATATTCCACCGGGCAAGACTTTCGTCTACGAATTCGAGATGAAAAAATCCGGCACCTTCATGTATCACCCCCACGCGGATGAAATGACGCAAATGGCCATGGGCATGTACGGCTCGCTGGTGGTACACCCGAAGAATCCCAACCTCTACAGGGTGGACCGGGATTTCATTTTCATCATGACGGCCTACGACATCGACCCCGGCAGCTACACACCCCGCGTCAACACCATGACCGACTTCAACATGTGGACATGGAACAGCCGAGTGTTTCCCGGCATTGATCCGTTAGTCATCCGCAAGGGCGACCGCGCGAGGATACGCTTCGGCAACCTCACCATGACCAATCATCCCATCCACATGCACGGCAACGATTTTGAGGTGACCGGCACGGATGGCGGCTGGGTACCCAAGCAGGCGCGCTGGCCGGAAGTGACGGTGGATTGTGCCGTAGGGCAGATGCGCGCAATCGAGTTCGACGCTCTCTATCCGGGCGACTGGGCGATCCATTGCCACAAGTCACACCACACCATGAACGCCATGGGCCACAACGTGCCCACCATGATCAATGTGGAAACCAAAGGCGTGGTGGACAAGATCACCAAGCTGGTACCCGACTACATGGCGATGGGAGAGAACGGCATGGCCGACATGGCGGAAATGTCCATGCCCCTGCCGGACAACACCCTACCCATGATGAGCGGCCAGGGACCGTTCGGCCCGGTGGAAATGGGCGGCATGTTCAGCGTGGTGAAAGTACATGAAGGCATCAAACGCGGCGACTACAAGGACCCGGGCTGGTACTCGCATCCCAAGGGCACGGTGGCAGCAGAGTGGAATGGCCCGACACCCGCCCCGGTGATGGCACCGAAAGGAGGGAAATCATAATGGTGGGGCTTTGCGCGTATTACACATCACATATCGAATTTCAGTAGTGTCCGGCAATTTAGCCGAATAGATTCAGTTGGTTAGTTTTTTGTGGCATGACGAGATTTTGCTCCGTTTCTTTAAGAAGTTGATCGAGTGGTGTTTTTTCGAAGAGCGTGAGGCTCAGGATTTGTAGAATCGTATAGAGTGATGCCTGGGCATTGAGCCGTTTTTTCACGATGGCGACCAGGACGTAAACCGTGATCGCGATCCAGATTTGCGTCTTCACCGCATTCTCGGAGGTGCCGTAAAACGCCTTGATGCGCAGATGCTGCTTGATCCATTTGAAGAACAGTTCGACCTGCCAGCGGCAGCGATAGAGTTGCGCGATGATCAAGGCGGGTAGGTCGAAATTGTTGGTGAGAAACACCAGATACTTGTTGTGCTCGGTGTCGTAGAACTTGATGCGGCGCAAGTGCTGCGGGTAGTCTCGGCTGATGGCATAACCAGTCAGCGCGATCGTTTGGTCGCAGCGCAACCCGGTGGATTTGTCCACGGCGTGCGAATAGACGCGACGGCAGGCCAGATTGGATTTGGCGCGGATGACGAAGAACGCTTGTGCCTGATGCAGGTGAAACAAACGGGCAAAATCGGTGAAGCCGCGATCCATGATGTAGAAGCTGCCCGCTTCCGGGATCAGGATGTCGAGCACGTTGACCTCGTGCATCTTGCCGTCCGAGATGTGGATGAAGGACGGAATGTTGCCGCGCAAGTCGAGCAGGGTATGTAGTTTCACCGCCGCCTTGGTGGAGCGGAAGCGCGCCCACGGGAAGACGGCGAGGCACAGATCGATGGTCGTGGTATCGAGCGCATAGGCGGTTTGATCCAGCTCCACGGCGAAGCAGTCGCCCTCGTAGAGTTTGCGCGCCGTCTGGATCAGGCTCATGGCGAAATCGGCATAGATGCGCCAATCGCGTTGCTCGTTGGCGTCGGCCAGCGTGCTCTTGGCGATGTGGCTGCGGATACCCAGATGATAGAGTTTGCTCTGATGCGCGCGCAGACAGGTTTCGATGTCGCGCAAGCTCTCGCGGTAAGTCAGTTGCGCGAAGGCCATGCAGAGAAACTGGTCGAGATGCGAGAAGGTCTTGGTTGGATACTTGGCGGGATAACGTCGCACGCAGCGGCGAAACGTGTGTAGGGGTAAATGCTCCATGAGTTGTGCGAACACCAATTTGCCTGAGTGCATGACGGGAAATCCGGGACTGAAACACCCAGTTTCCCAAAAAACTCATGTTGAAATCGGTGACACCCCTGCGCACGTTGTTTCCCTTTATAGATTAAATCGTTATTTAACCGTCTGAGCAAAATTGCCGGACACTACTGTTTAACTATAATGGATTTTTTAAAAAATGGCCAAGTCAGGTTTTTCGCTCTGTAGCGCAAGGTAAGGCGATAATCAGAAAGAGAGCAAGCACTAACCCTCTCTATGAATTGCGTGATTCAGGAAATATATTTGGATGCCAGTGGGTCGTTTCATTTTAAAGCTATCTTTAACCCATATTTTCCATTAGCGCTCGTAGCGAGGGCGATCAAGAGGTTGAAGATGTGCGATAAAAATCAAAAAACATTCGGAGACGTAGTCACACCCCATGCATTACAGATTGTGCCAGAGGTGTACGCCCTAAAATTTCCAATGGGATTTGTCATCGGTTTTGCACCCCTGCCAAACACCCTGACACAAACTCTGCGAAAGGCATGATGTCATCCGAGACGCTTGCCGATTCCAACGCACCCATGTACCGATTCCGATCCTCAACTCTGATGACGGTCCAGGGATAACCGCCAGAGGCCAGCATCAGGTTCATGGTAAAACGCGCTATACGGCCATTGCCGTCCATATAGGGATGGATAAACCCAAACAGCCAGTGCCCGAGCACTGCGCGTACGAACGCATCCGGCTCCTGGCTGAAGCATTCACACAATGCTTCCATGCCATCGAGCACATAGTCGTAATGAGGTGGCGAATGGAGTGACCCCTGTAGAAACACCATATGCCGACGATATCCCACCAGGTCGGTACGTTCAAGAATGCCAGCATTCACTGAAGGATTAAATAACCTCTGGTACCACGCCTGGTGCCGTTCGGAGAACAGGCGACTGCTCAACGGAGCATCAGTTTCCCGGGAGGTGTAAGCCTGGACTACATCCTCTTTCACCAGGTCGAAGGCATCGAGATAACCTTTGGCGGCCATGGCGGCCACTTGTTTCATGTCGTCCTCGTTGCCAAGTGGATCCCAACCCTCCTCGGCAATTTTACGGATCAACTCCGGGGTGACACGATACCGCTCAATCGACAAGCTATGGTAGGCATCCTCCATTCGAACAGCTTGCACATGGGCAAGGTACTCTTCAGGAGAGTCTGTGATGATTGCTGTCGACGGCTGGCAGGTCAGCACCGCCTTTCGATGCTGTGCCCAGAGCATGTGGATGCGGGAGTAGAGCGGCGAGCGTCCAGGACGCCCAAGTGGATATACCGTTTCCGCATGGAAGGGACAATCATCTGTGCGTATCTGGATATTCAGCCCTTTCAGCTGGCTGAGCACCGCATCCACGAAATCGGTTCGGCCAACCTGGCGATAACCCGACAGAAGCCGGGCGAGGCCGGCGCGATTTACGTCGGCCAGGACTGCCAAGGCACCGGGATCATTCAGCTGTGCCATGACAATCTGTACCTCCCGGCCGTACACCGCAAAATACCGGGGTGGCAGGTTCACCAGGCAGTATGGTGCTGACATGCACCGCAGGCCCTGCAGCATGAATTGATGCACCGGTTCCGGGAAGCGGCCTTTGCCTGGGTACAGGGCCACTGTATGGCCAAAGGCCAGATCCTGCACCTGGCTCTGATTGACGGCCAGCATCACATTGACCGTACGCGGGATCACATTGTGCTGTGCATGACGCAATATCGACTGTTCCGCTGTGAGGCAGTAGCCAGCACCAAAACGTTCGCTCAGGTAACGGGCCAGGTATTCCCAGAAGTTGGCATAGAAAGGCGTCGTGTCCCCAGCATCCACCACCGGATCAGACACGAAGTACCAGCCCTTGAGAATTTCCCTCAGGTAGCCCATCTTCAGCAACAACACCCGGGTCTCATTGCTTATTTGTGGGCCACGGACCACCCCCCTGTCTGTCCCGAGCACTTCATGCAATTCATTCAGGGCACGAGCCAGACGCTGCCTTGTGCTTATTCTTGGACGCGCCATCGCCAATTTCCCATGTTTTGTTTAAATTATTTTACATGTTTTAAATAAAATAAAAAACATGTTTAGATATTAAAAACGAGCGAAAGCCAACTATCTGAAGAGACCCGTATTAAGCGGAAAATCGATAAAATCGGATGGGAAACGTCTATTTACTTGGCTATTCCGGGCAACATGATATTTAGAATATACCGAATACATTCTTTTCATGGAATATATTTACTTCAATTTTGAGCTCGCCAAACTGGTTGCTTCCCGGATGTTTCTCTTGATGAAGGCGATCGAAGATCGCTTAAATCTGGCAACCTCAAAGCTCATCAGCAGGATCACGAATCTCCAACTTGAACTGCCAACCCTCGAAGGTGAGCAGCATGCGGCCGAAATCTTCCCAGGAGATTTCCCGACCATCGACAACGACGAGTGGTGTGTGATCAATTTCGGAATCGTCCCACTCGATTCGCCCTCGCACGGTCTGATCGGCAATTTGAAGTCCAGTCGCATCGTCCACAATATGCTTGATGGAAAGGGCTCTACGTATTTTCTCGATCAAGCGGCCCAGCAGGCTGAACAAATCGTCGTCAGGGTCGCCGACCATTTGGAACTGATAGCCGGCCGGGATTTCTTCTCGAAGCTCAAAGGCTTCCAGCGTGACAATATTCCCCAGCAGGCGCGTCTGGAAGTGGAATTGGTGTGTTTCGCCAGCGCAGTCAGTTAACCCAATGGGCTCGAACCCTACATGATCAAACCCTTCCACGCCGCTCAGCTTGGCTACTTCCGCATTGAAGCATCGGCTGCAAAGTTGTCGATAACCACGCTCCATGGAACCATAGCTGATGAGATCGTATCCAGGTGTGGTCTCGCCACACCCCTCACAGTGAACTTGCATAGTCTTCTACCCTATTTCCGATACTAAACGGGCCGCGCCTGGGATTACGTAGATTGACGCGCAGCCAATCACCCCATCTCGATCAGTCTGGCCACATCACTATGGCATTCCGAACAAACACCGACCAGCAGCAAGTCACCTGCTTTGACGACCCCGGAGAAATTGGTAATCGTGACCTCATGACGGCATTTCCCGCACCAGACGTTTGAGAGCAGCAGCTTCTTTCCATCACTGGGGATGGTTGCCCACAACTTGGCTGCGAGCGGGGTAAATTTCGGGATGGACTCTATGACCATATCAATCGTAGTCCACTCGCTCGCGTAAATCTTTTCCTGCCTTGAAATGCGGTACGGACTTAGCCGGCACCATCACGGTCTCGCCGGTCTTTGGGTTGCGCCCTTTGCGCAGAGGGCGATGGTTATTGCTAAAAATTCCGAACCCCCGAATCTCTACGCGCCCGCCTTTGACCAGGGTATGTGATATCCCATCCAGAATAGTGTGCACGGCAAGCGCGGCATCCTGCGGGGTGAATCGTTTGTTTTTTTCTGCAAGTTTTTCGATCAGTTCTGAGCGCGTCATGGTCTTGGGGGAATACGAGATGGCTTCAACCAGCGCGGGTAGTTGGAAAGTTTTTCAGGAACGCTAATTCTTGCCCATTTGCTGGCGTCACACAAGTGCATCTCCTTCCCACTCCCCCACCGCACCAACTTGACAAGATTCGAATCTGTGGAGAATGGATCAGGCAACAGGAATCACGGAGCACGTCTCCGTGGAAATCTTTAAACCAGAATGAGGTAGATCAATGAATCATTTTAAAGGCTATATCGGCGGCGCGCTGGGCGCGCTTATTTCCTCACCCTTGCTTCCAGAACACCCGCTTTTGTATGGGTTGGCCACTGCCCTGATTGCGGTGGTGATTGTATTGTTCTGGACGGGCGCCATTGGTATCAGGCGCTCGTAATTATCGCGCCCCTTGAATGCCCCTTAACTGACAACAGGAGAAATGAAATGCATCTGGATTACGTCATTATGGCGATCATTGCAGCCACCGTCGTGGCCGGTTGCTGGATCGTGATTTCCAGCGCGAAGAAATCGCGGCGCGCAAAAACAGAATGCGAAGATGAATCGACCATCATGCTGACACGCCGGGAATCACTGTGGCTACTGGATAAACTGGAAAACCCGCCGCCCATGAACGATAAGCTTAAAGCGTTGATGGAGGAATACCGCAGCCGAAGGAAAGAGGGTTCTGATACCTCATTCGAGTGGGACAATGATGCCAAGCCGCACAAACCGGGCGAGCATTAAATCTACGATCAAGGAGTCAGGACGATGACTAAAAAATCAGACAAGTTCGATGCAAAGACTTCGAAAAAATCGCGACAGCGTGCCGGTACACCTAACCAGAAAAAACACAAAGAGATGGGCACCACGCACATCACCCCAGTTGGAGGTAACATCTTTCTCGATCTGGGATTTGAACCGGAAGAGGCAGCTGCTTTGCTAGCCGAGTCACGTGAAATCATTTCTGACATGCTGGTCAAGAACAAAGGCCGCAAAGGTAAACCGTAACCTGTGGGCGCTTTACCCTCTGCACTTCCGGCATGAGAAAATGTATCCTTATAAAAATGGACAACAGCGATACATTTACCAAGGAAGCGCATCCAGCTTATGAGCGGGACGATGGTCCGCTTTCGCCGGAAGCCCTCGATTTTATTCGAGCGGTTGCGCGCTCAATGCTGCCCAAGGGCAAGGTACTCAACACCCGCTCCCTGCTGGAAAAGCACGCTTCCTTAGATGAGCCAACTTGAAACAAAATGAACTGCTACAGGCAAGCCGCTTCTCAATATGAGGGGTGACAGACTAAGCTCCGTCAACACGTTCAATCAAATCAGGACCATCGTTCCGCGGGCTGTTCACTTTCTGGCTCACGGGATACAGTTCGACCGCCTCTGAGTCACAGGGTTTGAGTAGCTGTTTCAGCACATCCATCCGCGTGTCGGGAGCCAGCCATTCGCTATAGCTGGCCGGAGGCAGGATCACCCGCATCCGGTCGTGAATCGGGCGGATAGCCTGGTTCGCATCGGTCACGATAATGGTGCAGGATTCAATCGCTTCCCCTTCCGGACCTGACCAGTGTTCCCACAGGCCAGCAAAGGCAAACACTTCGTGCCCCTTGAGCTGTATGTAATAAGGCTGCTTACGCCCGGCGATCTCGACCCACTCGTAGAACCCATCGGCAGGAATCAGGCAACGCTGACGCCGGAACGCAGTACGAAATGCGGGCTTGGCATCGACCGTCTCGGCCCGGGCGTTGATGGTGCTGTAACTGAACTTCGCCTCCTTGGCCCAGGCGGGCAACAACCCCCACTTCAAACTGGCAAGCTCATACCTGCCGTTCGCCCACCGGACGGCAGGAACCAGCTGGCTTGGCGTGATGTTGTAGCGCGCCTGTAATTCCGGGAAAGACTGCCCCAGCCGCGCTTCAATTGTCGTCAGGCGTTGAGAGGATAGGGTATAGCGTCCGCACATGCATGCATTCTAGTCCAGCCGGTTCTACCCTGCCATGCTGCAGGGATAGTTGACGCTACGCGCGCACCCTACTTTCCACCGTCATGCCCCCTTCCCTCCTC
>Ga0315281_10000999_pt1 | contig 40926 bp, 55 predicted proteins | sample YL17G07_0_MG_FD_204540 | JGI IMG/M metagenome (GOLD analysis project Ga0315281, IMG submission 204540) | Sediment microbial communities from Yellowstone Lake, YNP, Wyoming, USA - YL17G07_0 | ecosystem: Environmental > Aquatic > Freshwater > Lake > Sediment | place: USA: Wyoming | collected...
TGGTCGAATGATTGGTCCGCTGCTCATCGAGTTTGCGCTGGACAGCCTCGAATAGTTTTCGATCCAGGATGGCGGGCTGCTCGCCGGGAAGGATCTCACCCTTAAACGCGACTTCACCGATGTAGAAACGGTTGCGAAGAAGGTGGGCGAGGGAGCCTCGGGTAAAGGAAATCCCACCTATCGTCCGGCCACTCGATAAGCGTCTGACCTTTGTGTTGATCTTGTGTTGGCGAAGATCCGCCATCAGCAGATTGAGACTGCCCAGTTCCAGATAGCGGCGGAAGATGGTCCGGACCCGCTCCGCTTCATTTTTAATAATCAGTACTTTGCGGCTTTTGACCTGATATCCAAGCGGGACCATGCCGCCGACCCAGAGCCCCTTGCGCTTGGAGGCTGCTATCTTGTCCCGGATACGCTCGGAGGTGACCTCCCGCTCGAATTGAGCAAATGACAGCAGAACGTTCAACGTCAGTCGTCCCATCGATGTGGTCGTGTTGAACTGCTGGGTGACTGACACAAATGACACCCCGTGGCCGTCGAACAGTTCCACCAGCTTGGCAAAGTCAGCCAGCGAGCGGGTCAGACGGTCAACCTTATAGACGACAATGACGTCGACCTTTTTCGCCCTTATGTCGGCCAGCAGCCGTTGCAGCGCCGGTCGGTCGGTCGAGCCGCCGGAATAGCCGCCGTCATTGTACTGGTTACGGATCAAGGTCCACGCAGCATGGGCTTGGCTGCGGATATAAGCTTCTGCAGCATCGCGTTGGGCGTCGAGAGAGTTGAAGTCCTGCTCAAGCCCTTGATCGGTCGAGACCCGGGTATAGATCGCACAGCGAACCGGCTTGGCAGCGCCAGGCTTCATGGCTGCCTCTCATTGGGGGATTTGTCGCGCAGGCCAAAGAACCGGGGCCCATTCCAGCGCGTCCCGGTCATGGCAAAGGCCACCTTGGTGAGGCTGGGGTACACCTTGTCTTTCCAGGCAAAGCCATCGACGAGCACCATGACCCGGTGCAACTGACTGTCCCATTCGCGGATCAAGACGGTCCCGGGCCTCAGATCGGCTCTGCGTTGATTGAACTCAGCGGCAAGCTTGCCGGCATCAGCCGGCGATCCCGACCGCTCAAGGAGTCGAAGGGTCTCAGGCTCAAGGTCGCCCAGACGGTCGGCCTGAAGCCGATATGCCAGAATTCGAAATAATAGATGCCGGAGGAGGTGAGAGGGCGCTCGCCGCCGGAAGACTGTGTGCCATCGAGCACGAAGTTCCCCAACATCGAGACCGCGCAACCGCGCAATCTCGATGTCGAGCTTCTCCCTATCCGGCGACGCCGGACGGATCACCACGCGCGGCATGATGCTCAAGCTGCGCGTCGACTCGATCGGGGAGAGCCGGGGCGAGCAGCAGTGGTTCCGCTGATGCGGTAGACCCGATCACCATTGGTCTTCTTCGAACTCAGGTTGAGTCGAAGCTTCTTACACACCACGCCCGCGAAGAAGCCACGGACCGAATGTTGCTGCCAGCCGGTCGCCTTCATCACTGCTGCGATCGTCGCGCCAGTCGGCGAACGAAGCATCGCGATCACGCGAGCTTGCTTTGAGCCCCGCTCGCTTTTTTCCTTTCGATCGTTTGTCGACTTTACTTTGGTTGGTTGCGATGGCTGGGCAATAATCGCTTTTGACGCCACGGTTTCTGGAGCGCGCTTGTCTGCAGGCTTAAGCATCGGGATCCTCCATTCGGGTTCTGGCGGCATAGCCCCGCCACCACCGAAGCCCCATCTCGGCAATCAAGCCGGCGGGGCAGGACCCCGAAGCGCACCCGGCGCCCGGAATGACCACAGTACCGCTCTGTTTGTCGGGGAATGCCAGTCCTTTCTGGATAATGTTATTGCTGGTTTGGGGCAATCCTGAGCATCAGATGATCTGATGCCCTCGTTTGGGATCAATATGGCCAACCGTATTGTGGTTTTGAATCCCACATCTACCGCCATAATCATTTTGTGGACCGCTATCGGCCGTCGAGTTTTTGGCAGGATACCCGATCAACTTCAGTCCGGGTCCCTCAAATTCACACGGACGAGAAATCACCTAGAACAGACTCTACTTATGAGTGGGGGCAAATTGGGGAACAGGTCACTTGCTGAACGTAGTTCAGCACGACCAAACTAAATGACAACAGAGCGCGACTTGCAATGTGTGCAATTTTGCACAGCCCCGTCAGTCCATCGCTCGCTATGATGTTTTTCTATATGTCTTAAATGGGAGAATTCAAACATGAAGACGCTTTTACGCTACGCTATCGCTGGATTGGCGCTCGCCGCCGTTGCCGCCGCCGGGTCGCCGGCGATGGCAGAGACGCTATCGTTCAAAGCCGAGCTCAAAGGAAGCAACGAAGTCCCCGCAAACCAGAGCAAGGGGACGGGGACAGTCACCGCGACCTATGACACCGCGACAAAGAAGCTGTCTTGGAAGGGCAGTTATACGGGCCTAAGTGGCCCCGCCACCGCGGCCCATTTCCATGGCAACACGCCACCGTCGCCGCCAGCCGGCAATAGCGCCGTGGTACAACCGATTGCACCGGTTGCCAGTCCGTTCGAAGGTTCGGCCACGCTCACCGACGCGCAAGCCGCTGACCTGCTGGCCGGCCGCTGGTACGTCAATGTGCATACCGCCGCCAATCCTGGCGGCGAGATCCGCGGCCAGGTGACAAAGTAATCGCGGACTCAAGACCGGAATGAAAAGAACCCGCCGCGACCCGGCGGGTTCTTAACCTATGCTTACCGACAAAGGTTTGCCGGAAAGAAAATAATCGCGGGTTCGAATTGAACCAACTGGATGTGTCAAGTCATGGGCCTGTGGGATTTTGGAAAACAGTTTTTTGCTGGCGGGTCCGTCGAATCGCCGTCCGTGCGTAAGCTTAGCGCTGCCAGTATGTCTACTCTCTCGCACGCCTTGAAGGATTTGCCCGCGGGCGTACGAGGCTGGATCATGTTCTCAGAGGCGCGGTCTTTATTCTCGTCCATGGATGATCAATATGCCTTCGGCGAAATGGATGAGCAGGGCAAGGCTAATCTTACAGCATTTGCGTCGGATGCCGAACATCAGTCGATCTTCAATTTTATGCCTGCTGAGGGTCGCGTCTATTTCACGCGGAAGTAGGCCAAACCCGATCAACTCTAGGAGATCTGAAATGGTTCTCACCGCCAACCACATATCACCACTCGTCGCCCTGATTGCCGGCATTCTGATCCTGATCATGCCGAGGCTATTGAACTATATCGTCGCCATCTACCTGATCGTGATCGGCTTGATCGGGCTCAACGGCATCTACCATTTCATCAGCTAAAATAAATTCCATTTTCACTGCGTCCGCCGGCTTAAAGCAAAGGCTGTCAAGGCCGAGCTACAATCAGCGGTATAGTCACGGTGCGGCTTAGCATCCTTCGTATTATGAGTCGTCTCTCGCTATGTGGAGGCTCCCATGAACGTGAATCCCGTGATCATTTTCAGCAGACTGCTAGTGTGTCACTTAGGATGAATCCCCAACGTCACGTCCGTGTTGAGTTTGATCTACCCCTGCTGTGGACATTCGCAAACGCGCCCGGGTTGGGTTCATTCGTGCCATTGGCGCTTGCAATAAGCGGCGGGAGAAGCGCAACGTGATCCTCATCATTCATCTGTTCGGAGAATGAAAGATGGGCGTGGTCGAGATTACATATTTCTCGGATATCCTGTGCATTTGGGCATACGCCTCGCAGGCTCGCATCGATGCAGTTAAAAGAAAGTATGGCGACACGGTTCGGATACAGCATCGATTCTGCTCTGTCTTCGGTGATACAGCTGCAAAAATCCCCTCGACCTGGAAAGACAAAGGCGGATATGAGGGGTTTAACTCGCATTTGCGACAGGTAGCGGAACGGTTCTCTCATATCGAGACTCACCCGGAGATTTGGTTGAAGACGCGCCCCCCGACGTCGGCAAGCACGCATCTTTTCCTGAAAGCAGTCCAGCTGTGTGATCACGAGTCTGGAATAACGCGAACCCAATCTGCAGGGAGTATTTTTGATCAAGTACTTTGGGCGTTCCGCTGTGCGTTTTTTCGAGACTGTCGGGACATCGCTCGCTGGGATATTCAATGTGAGATAGCCAAAACCTTTGGCGCCGATATCGTCGCTATCGAACAATGCATTGACAATGGTATCGCATTCGCCCGCTTGGTTTCGGACTACCAAGACGCGGAGAAGATGCGAATTGAGGGCAGTCCGAGCTTCGTGTTGAACGAGGGGCGCCAGAAGCTTTACGGAAATATCGGGTTCTACTTGATGGAAGCGAACATTCAGGAACTGTTGCGGGCGCCTCGCGCCGACGAAGCCAGTTGGTGTTGACCCCTCATGAGTGCGAAATAGCATGAGACCACACAACTGATTGGCCGAGCTTTCATTTTCACGTTGATCAGAAAACCCCGACAAAATCGTGATTTAATAGCAGTTTTTGAAGGATCGTCATTCTGGCAAGGAAAGCAAATGAAGCGGCGCGAAACTTCAGTTTTGCAGTGACTGCCGAAATTTTAAAAGTGCGCGTCTTCGCGGTCCAAATCGCCAATCAACCCGGATTTTGACCATAAAGCCGACGATCAGCGCAAACAAAAAACCGAGAATAAACGATAACAGGTCCATATAATTTCTCCTCACCCGTTACCAGTGTACAAACGACCAGTCGTGCCAAACTCGGTCATACGCACAGCTCTAATTCAATCTCGTGTTGTTGGTGGAACAGCGCTCAATTTCGTCGTCGCGGGAATTGCACGTCATCGTCAAGCCGGTTCGATTTGAACCGCCGTGCAAATGCGACAACTGCGATCATCAAGAGCGTCAACAACAAATACAATGTTGCCGCTTCCCATGAATGGAGCTCGTTCCATAGTCCGGATATCCAAAGTGCCGATAATATCGCGATAAGAGCCTGCTTTGTTGTATTCATCTCAGACTTCCTTCAAGCGCTCCACCAGACTGTTCTTTTGCGCACGGCTGAGGTTCAAACCGAATTGCGCATCGTAGTGTTTCACCATGTCGATCAAGGTGGCGAAGCACCCGTCCGAAGAGGAAGGCACGCGCGGCACTTTGAGAACCCCAGAGTTGTGCAAATTAGACAGGCTCGTGCGGGACGTCTGAGCAGAATTGAACACTTTCGCGAACCAGACATGAGCACAACTTAGTTCATCGGCGACCTTCTGGACCCCAGCTATGAGCAATGAACTTATAATCAGATGCTGCTAACCCGTCGTGCCTAGTTGAATTCTGTTTATCGACTGGCCGGGAGAAACAGGTCCGATTGTCAGCATCGGTCATTTTCGTCGATTTGGCGATGTCCGAGTTAGGTCTGCTTACAATTGCAGACCGAGCAGCTTCCAAAGGCGAAATATCTGTTCGTGTTGGATGACGATTTCATCATCTGGCAGTCCGCTACTAGGCAAGCTGATAATTGACCCAGGGGAAATGCCGTGCATTGAAAAGTTAAACGTCTGTATCAAGGCGTGTTGCAGTGTGCACGGGTCACCTAAAATGGCTGTGGAATCACCTCGAATGATCCACAAATCACCATCTAGGAGCTCAACAAGTTGTTGGTCGCTTCTGCAGTTCACCCGTTTAACTCTCCTCTAATCAACGCCTGGAACCGCGAACGCAGCTGTTTTAGCTTTGAAAAATATCAAGGCGTTATGCGAGCCAGGGGTGAGATGTATTCAATGACCCCGACGATCGCTGGTCAGAATTGACCACGATCACTTTGTTTATTTGCAGGGTCAAAATACGTTTTTTAATAAGTTACGGCCCTTGCCAACGAGGCAATCAAAAGAGCGGGTCGCTACCTGCCGCATATGATAAAATTCGACGGTTCGACAATGTGCGTGACGAGTCCGACAAACAACTGGCTGTCTGAAAGTCGCGGCTCTGACATCGTATAGGCCTTCGGCTCCTATTTTATTGATCGAAACAGTAGCGCGGCGACGCGTTAACTGGAATCTGGTCGCGTCGGGGTATTGCTTCGATGATCATCGACCTGCGATATCCTCCGGTGATGCATCGTGCGCTTGCCCGGTCAGCGGCTCGCGCTCCGCATCGGCAAGTTGGCGCATAGCCCCGAGCGCCGCCTTGGCTTCATCAACCGCACCAACCCACATTCGATCTTCAAATCCCTTCCGAATTTTGACGGATAGTTCGTCGCCGAGCTTGGGTGAGAAAGGATGATGTGTCTTGAGCCGCTGCCGCACCAACGCCCTTGCTACCGCCTCTACCGCTTTTTCGTACGACTTCATTACAAATCCACTGGGTTGATTGAGCTGACTGCATTGAGTGGCCCAGGCTCAATGTTAGTTGAGGGTCGGCCGCTGCGCCAGCGGCCGCCCATGCAGCGATATCCGCTGTGGATCAATCGTGTCGATTTGGTGATTTCCGAGTTATGTCCGTTTTGAAAGCGACGGTCAGTCATCGAAATGCGATCTGTCGGTATGTGACAGATTCAAGCATCGTGCCCCATCATTCGATCGTCTCGTCGGCGCAGGCGAGCAGCATCGATGGCACGTCGAGGCCGATGGTCTTGGCGCTCTTAAGATTGATCACATGCTTGTACCTGGTCGGAGACTGCACCGGCAAGTCCGCACGCGCTGAACGCGCGTTCACGTACCTTTCCAAGCTTTAACTGGAAGGCTGGGAGCACTCAGCGCATTGTCTGTTAAAGGGACAAACGCATAAAAGCTTGTTACGTCCCAAACCCAGAGGAGAAAACTATGAAGTCACTTATCACTGGCCTTATAGTGGCCGCGTTTATCAGTCCCGCCTTCGCGCAGACGGCGACTGAATTCTACGTCGTGCATGACACCTCAACAAAGAAGTGCACGGTCGTAGACAAGCGGCCGACCGTCACGACCACGACCGTGGTTGTGGTTGATGGCAAGGGCTACAAGACCAAGGTCGAGGCCGAGACGGCCATGAAGACCGCCAAGGTCTGCGCATAACTCGTTCCTAATGAATAAAGAATGGCCCCGTAACAGGGGCCATTTTTTTAGCTACGGATGATGACTGTCGCGCCACGATGATAGAGCTGATGACCCCAGCCGTGGCCTTTCTTCGCGCATCCACGCGCGGCCGTCTTCGAACGCTTCCGGCACAAGGACTTTCGTCGCGCGCGGCTCGCCACCCCGCCATGATATAGACCTTCTCGGTCGCAATCATTCGTCCTACATCCCACGCGAAACTCGCGGCATGGAACAGGCGTTACTTGTCCGGGCGCGTCATCGCCATGGGCAATAGGCCACGCATTGAAAATACGTCGGGCTTTCAAACGTCGGCACCGCCTGCCAGTGAAGTTGGCAGCCGTCTTCGGTCCAGCCTTGGCAATAATCATACGGAGCGTCGATGTAAGCATAAGGATAATAGTGTGAGAAGCCGATCAAAATGGCGCTTAGCCCGATCGGACTCATGAACGTCCGCCAATAGCCATCGCGACGCACGCGATAACTGCCGCGCCGGATTGAATAATTCTGACCAGCAATCGTTGTTCTGCTGGCGCCCCGAATAGACATGGCACTCGCTACACCTCCAGCCGGACCGATAACCGTCGGTGCGCTTCTTCTCGGGGCGGCTACTCTCGGTGCGACCGTGGGACTAACATTTCCTGGACCGACGACACGTGACGGAGCGCGCGGAGCTACAACAGTTGCCGGAGTGCGCGGAGCGGCCGGTGTCTGGCGTGCGGCGGGAGCTTGCCGCGCCGGTGCGGCAGGCCGTGCGACCGGAGCCGGTCGCGATGGAGGCGCCGCGGGTCGAGCGGCTGGTGCCGGCCGCGCCGCAGGCGCTCGCCTTGCGGCCGGGGCGGGATTTTTCTCCTGCTCTGCCTGCGCCAATATAAATATATATGTCTCAGTTCCCGAACGATCCTGCGCCGATTGCGCGGCACCATAGGAGACGAAGCCAATTACGCCTGCGGCTGCAAGTGTGACCGTCGTCAGCAAGGTCAATCCAAATCCTCGAACCATATTACTCTCCCGTTGATTATCGTTCGCGAATGCTCATTCTCAAAACCGACTAACCTCGATTACTCATGCAATCGTAGAGAAACGACCAGCTTTTTCTCCCCAAGAGTTTCTGACCTTTCGATTGCTTGCGGCAATCAGCCCATTTGGTTTTGTCTTTGGACCACTCTTTCTGCGCAGCCGCCCATTGCTTTTTTGTCCACGTTTCGACCTTCGCCACTGTGGAAGGTTGCGACGGGGCGGGGGTGGATGCTACGGGCGCAGGTCTTCGCGTGGGCGTGGATTCCGGTGCCTGGGCGAAGACCACTCCCGATGAAATAATTCCCGCAAGAGCTACGGCTGCTAAGGTTCGAGTATGAATCATTGATGCATGCTCCGGCTTTTTAAGGCTGACAGGACAGCCACCGCGCCGCCAACCTCCCTAGTTGGGCAGTTAGCGTCATTATCATAGCGTCATTATCAACAAATAACGCTAGGACAAATGCTGAGGGCGAGTCTGTACAATATTGACCACTAATCATCATCGCGTCTGGCAGTCCGTAATTACAAATTGCAATGTGTGCGCGCTGCTCAAATGGATTGATTCACAACGTCGGTGAATATTGGCGCGGCTTGCCGTGCTGACGCTGCCACCTGCCGCAGCACCCTATCGCGCTAGCGATTTAGTCCATTGGCACTGAACCGACCTGCCGCGATGTCAATCTGGTCGTTATCGGGGGCAAAGCGGAACCGTCACAAACATCGTCGAAGCGACGTGATTGACCCAACTTGGAAGTGAACGGTGTTCTTCTCGATTATCACCTTCTGGTACAATCAGGCTGGCGCTTCGAACTCACGCTTGACTGCTGCGATCTGGGCAAGCGTCGGTAAGCCCGCCTCATTGCCGAGATGCTGAATTTTGTAGGCGGCGGCTGCGCGCGCGAAGCGGAAATGTTCCTCCCACATCATCGCTGGATTGGTGAGGTAGGAATAAACGTAGGCGCCGTGGAAGACATCTCCAGCTCCACTGGTATCGAGAACGCGATCCGACGGCACGGCAAGAGCAGGAAGCGTCCGAACGGTGCCCGTATCGTCGTACCAGATCAAGCCTCGCTCACCGAGCGTCACCCCGCCAATCCGACAGCCACGGCTCTTGAGATAATCAAGCATCGCTTCCGATTCATGGCCCATCTGCTGGCACAGGCGCTCGGATACAATCGCTACGTCGATGAAGCCTAGCAGTTCGTGAGTATTCGACCGTAGTCCTCCACCGTCGAGGGAGGTGAGAATCCCTGCTTGGCGGCAGAGTTTGGCGTAACGGATCGCGGCGTCCGGCTGGTGTCCGTCTAAGTGAAGCGCGCGGCAGCCCGAGAGGTGAAGGACGGGGAACGGGTGAAGATAGTCGTCGTCGCGACAACGAACAATTGCTCGCTTTCCATCATTCGGCATGATGAACGACAACGATGACGTGTTGACCTTCCTGGCGTGGACCGAGATTCTATACTTGGCAGCCATGTCCAGGAACATGCGACCGAGCCAGTCATCGGCGACGGTTGCGAGCACATCGGGCACAATTCCCAACTTCGCACAGCAGAAGGCAGCGGTGACCGCGTTGCCGCCGAACGAGATCGCGTACGCCGATGCCACATGCTTTTCGTCGCCCGTCGGTATCCGATTGGTCAGAAAAGTGACATCAATATAGGTGTGTCCAATGAAGAGGGCCTGCATGATCGCTATCACTCGGCCTCATGGAGGGCGGCGAGTTCGCGTCTCAGGCGTTTGAGGACCGCATAGACACCTGGCGGAAACAAACCGTCGTAGCGTGCTTCAAGCTGCGCGATCTCTGACCGCAGCCGCTTGGTGTGAACCTCGATGGATGTCAAAACACTCACTCATCCTTCCGTTTTAGACGCGGGTCCAGTTGGCCCAAGCGACCTGGGACTTCGCAACGATGCCCGCGATCACTGGCCGCGTGGCCGAACGCCGTCACAGCACAGCAGTCGTTAGTTTGCAATCGCTTGCATCAGCGCCGCGATTTTTATCGTCGCGAAATTAGAGAAGGTGTCAGATACCGCATAAGGCAAGATGATCTGGTCCCCATGACGCATGGCGCCGCAGGTGTAGACGACGTTGGGCACGTAACCTTCGCGTTCGGTGGGCTCGGGATGAACAAGAGGCTCGCGCGAGCGCGCGAGAACCTTTGAGGGATCCTTCTTGTCCAGGAGAACCGCTCCGATCGAATATTTCCTGACCGGACCAACCCCGTGTGTCAGCAGCAGCCAGCAGTCGTCCAGCTCGACGGGTGAGCCGCAATTGCCAATCTGAACGAATTCCCAAGGATATTCGGGCTGCAGGATGGATTGACCGCCATCCCATGTGTAAAGGTCGTCGGAATAGATCAAATAGAGGTTCTCGTTGTCCTGCCGGCCGATCATCGCATAGCGGCCATCGATTTTCCGCGGGAACAGAGCCATGCCCTTGTTACGCGCCGCCGATCCGCCGAGCGGGGTCATCCGGAACGATCGAAAATCCATCGTTTCGAGCAGCTCGGAGCGAATCGCCCTGCCGCTATAGGCCGTGTAAGTTGCGTAGAATGTTTTTCGCGCATCGTCGTTGAATTCGACGAATCGGGCGTCCTCGATGCCGTTTGCTTGGGCGTCCGTGATCGGAAAGATGACCCGTTCGCTCAGTTCTTCGTCTGGCTGAAAGATCACTTCGACATCGTCGCCATTGGGCCCGGACGTCCGGCTGCGGACTTTTGGGACGGACGCGAGACGCGCAGCCGGATCGACGGCAACGCTTCCGTCCGCAGCGATGGTGCCGGACCGGAAGGTCAGCGATGAAATATGCCCTTCGCCGACGGCGCGAAGGCTCAAGATGAAACGGCAGCCATTCTCCGGCGCGCCAGTCTGGTCGGGGTGCCGGACGATGCTCGGATTGAACAAGGCCGACGCCTCGAATGAGTACTCGTTGAGAAAATACGCTCCGATCAGGCGGCGTTGCGTTGTATTCAATACGGCATGCGGCTCGAACGCCTCTTCCATCTCTGCGGCGCGCGCCTCGAAGATCTCAAGCAGGTTCCTGTGACGACCGTCGAAATTTTCGAGCACCTCAGTCAGTTGTCGGGCGGCAGCCTCGGGCTCGAGCCGAAGAACCCTGCCGACGATATGGTTGGCTCGGATCTTATCGGTTGGGTTGAGGTCTCGGGGTTCAGTCGCCGGTTTGAAGGGTCTGACGACGACTCTGGCCGGATTCGGGCGCAGATATAAGGCGGGAAATCTGACGATCGTTCCCATGGCCCCTCCTTCCCCGGCGGCTGCGCGGGCTTCTGCCCGGCCACCGGATCGGCCTACCGTGCAATTAAGCGGCTCGCATGATTAACGGTTCGCTAACGAGGCAGCGGATAACGTCGGGGAACGATGCGGGGGCTATAAGATCTGGCGGTTCATGAATCGGGATTGCGACAAAGAGGCTCCCTGGAGTTGTTCAAGATGCGATCATGCGAGCGGCGCTGGGTACCAATTTAGACAGGGGTTTCATTCGGCCTATCGCAGCAGTGCGCTTGAATCGGCGTATCTCCACAAGACCGAGAAGATACGATAGTACTGATTCTGCACCATTGTTCTCATTGGGTCGATCCGGATGGAGCCCATCCGAACAGCTTCCCGTACCGGGGTCGATCAGTGCTGTCTGCAGGTCGTTTTCGCCAAGAAACCAACCGAACGCCCGCATCGCCCCTGCCGGCCACTCCGCGCTGCCGTCCGCCTGCCACGCAGCAAGGCAGGCTGAAATCGTTGCTGCCGCCTCGACTGGCTGCTGATCAAACGCTTCGGGTTTCTGGCGGATCCGGCCGAAGCTCTTGGTCCCTACCGGCCTGAAGTACCCCGTTGGCGCGGTCTGAAGCGACATGAGCCAACGCAGCGATCGCAGGCCAGATTCAACGTATGCCAGCGTCTCGGTCGTTATGCCTGTTTGGATCAGGGCCTGTGAGAGGCGTGCGTTGTCGTAGGCGAGCACGTCCTCGAACCAGACCCAGTCCCCGGACTCAACTGCGGACAATGCGGTCATCAATTTCTCTGCCAAAAGTCGACGCAGACGATTGGCGATGAGGTCTCCACCGGTCTGTGCGCAGAAGGCATCCAACCCCAACAATGCGAAGGCCCAAGCCCGTGGCGATCGGAACGCCTCGACGGTGGGCAATGCCGTGTTGAACAGAGCAGCGGCCCATCTTCGCCGCGACGGATCAGTGTCTTTGCGTGCACATTCGGCCAAAGCCCAAAGCGCCCTGCCATGACTATCTTCCGAGCCCGACTCTTCCAGCCATTGGCGGTCGTAACTCATGAAATTTCGGAATCGGCGGGTGTCTGGGTTCCATGCGTGCTGGATGAATGCTGCAAAGCGCGCAGTGATTGTCTCGGACAAATGTGCCTCGCCAGAGTTCGAAAGCGTGCTCGCGAACAGCAGGGCGCGAGCGTTGTCGTCGACACAGTAGCCGTGGGCGCGGTTGGGTACAGAATGGACGGCGTGTTGGAGTATGCTTGTACTATCGCATAGCGAGAGAAAGTGCCCGATCCGCATCGCCGGAATGGCGGGTCCTTTGCTCCAAGAAAGAATGGGATCAATGGACGAAGATGTTTCAGATCGGCCGCGCTCGCGCGCAGTTTCGAAAACCGCGAGATAGTGCTTAGCCGTTTGCGTCCACGTCATCGATCGGCTCGTCGCGTAAGCACGTTTGCACATGGAACGACGGCGAACGTCGTTCGTCAGCAGACCGGAGATCTCTGTGCCAACGGCTTTGGCATCGCCAAATGGAACCAGAATGCCGCGCCCGTCACTCAGCAATTCCTTGGCATGCCAGTAGGGCGTCGATACGACGGCCTTTCCCAGTCCGAAGCTGTAGGCGAGTGTGCCCGATGTCATCTGGGCTTCATTGAGATAGGGCGTCACATAAACGTCGCACATCGAAATGAAGTCCAGCAGTGTGGCCTGACCCACGAACTGGTTGAAAAAAATGACATGGTCCTCGATGCCAAGTTCCTGCACGCGCGCCGTCAAGCTCTCACGATACGCCTCGCCCTGGTGCCGCACGAGATTCGGATGAGTTGCGCCGAGGATGACATAAACGGCATTCGGGCAGGATTTGATGATTGCCGGCATGGCATCGATCACAGTTACAATGCCTTTGCTTGGCGATAGGAGACCGAACGTCAGAATGATCGTCTTCCCGACGAAGCCGAGTTTCGCTTTGGCGTGATGTGTTTCGAGAAACGGGAAGTCGGGTATTCCGTGCGGTATAACCTCAATCCTGCGCGCTGGCGCGTCATAAACAGAACGGAGGAATTCGTAGCCTTTCTCCGCCATGACAACAGTCTTGGTCGAAAGATCGATGATCCGACGCATCACGTGACGCTGGACGGGCGTCGGTTCGGGGAGCACGGTGTGAAGTGTGGTCACGATCGGTATTTCGAGGCGTGATAGGAGTTCGATGATATTTCCGCCGGCCTCGCCACCGAAAATTCCGTATTCGTGTTGCAGGCAAACAACGTCGAATCCCGCCTTGTTCAAAAACTCGGCAGCTTGAACATATTCGCCGATCGTCTCATCGTGGATCTGGAAGCGCACAGCTGGCGGATAGTCATAATTGCTACCGGGGTCCGTCATTGCGACAACACAGGTCTCCAGATCCGGGCACGCCATCGAGACGGCCCGATGAAGATCGTGGGTAAAGATGGCGATCCCGCAGCGGCGCGGAAGATGATTGCCGATGAATGCTACACGTTGAATCGATTTCATTGAATTATTTCTGGACGCCCGTTCGCTGGGATTGCCTTTGCTTGAGGGTAGGAAGTTGATGCCTGCACCTCCGGTAGCAGTCCTGAATCCATTGTACCCGACTCCCTGACGCGCTGCAGCAAGTCCGTAACCGGGCCGTTCCCCGTGTACGCTACGAGGCCCACCAAGCCGATCGGACCGGTGTGTATGTTGACGCGGTCCGACTGAGCGAAAATGGCATCGCCTGTAGCAACGTCGAACGATCCGGCGCGTGCACTACCGTTAATAACGAGGATCCACGACTCTTGTTCCATTTTTAGACACCAAACGGAGTTTGGCGCCAGATCAACCCTTTCGAACGTAAAGTGCGCATTTGAGATCAGGAGCGTTCGCGTGTCGGAAAGCCGGGTTGGTATGACGCGTAAATCGGCAGGTCCGGCGTCCGCCACCGCAATTGCGTTATCGATATGAAGCTCACGCTGTCGACCATGATCGAAAAGACGGAATGTCGCATCGCTGCGTTGTTGAATCTCTGCGATTACAAGTCCCGCGCCAATCGCGTGAATTGTCCCAGCGGGAACGAAAACGCTGTCGCCCGCCGACATCTCTCGCCACGCGACAAGTTCCGAGATAGAGCCGTCATTGGCGGCCTGACGCAGTTGCTGCGGCGTGAGACGCTGTTTCAGGCCGAGGGCGATCTTGGCTTCAGGAATAGCACTCAGGACGTACCAAGCTTCAGATTTTCCCCTTGGTAGGCCCATCGCATGCGCAAACGCATCGTCCGGATGAACCTGGATGGAAAGTGGCTGGCTCGTGAATAGCAACTTTAGCAATAGCAAAGAATCTGCGGCCGCGCTACCGGATCGCTCGTACCAGATTTCACCGATCGCAGTGCCGTTATGGTGTACGTTGCTCCAAGGACGCAGATCTACAACACCCCAAGGCTTTGGTAAGGAATGCGCTCGTGCATGTTCAATCGCCATAAACTCTTACCGCATGTTTGACCGAAACAACGTTTTTTGGACCTAACGCAGCGGCTAAGTCTCCAACTTATCAGCGCCGACCGCGCGAGTTAGTCGGACATGGATAGGGGCGCTAAAGTAGCAGTCGCGATAGATAGCGATGAGCGGCTGAAGAAATGAACGGAACAATGATCAGTGGCGGACAAAAGTACCGTCACTGCGGACTCTCAATTGCAGCATGTTTATATATATGGGATGAAAAACGTCGATTTCAAGTTGCGCACTGACTGACCTGGCTTGCTGTTTTTGGACCAGTTTAATTTTCTCAAATTCATCGTGCAGCGGCAAAGAGCAGCCAGGTTGAGCCATCACGCAATTGGTCCGTTGGTGCATGGCAGATTGTGGCCAACCGAAGTGAGCAATCTTGCTCAGACGCCGCGCGGTCAGCGCGCATATCGTCTACACTGTTCCAGAGTTCATCTGGGGAATGCCGGTGAAAAGGAGATCAACTATGAAGCACATGATGTTCATCGCGGCAATGGTTGCAATGCTGGGAATCAGCGGCGCTCAGGCGGCTGGCGACATCCAAGCGGGCAACGCCAAGGCCACTGCGTCCGGCTGTGTAGCCTGTCACGGGGCAAACGGCGAAGGGATCGCACCAAACCCCAAGTTGGCAGGCAAGAGCGAAGGTGTGCTGGCGCAGGCGTTAAATGATTATAAGTCGGGCAAGCGCGATAATGCCGTCATGAAGACCAGCGCAAGCTCGCTCAGCGACCAGGATATTGCAAATCTGTCTGCCTTTTACGCCTCCAAAAAGTAGTAATTTCACGTTGTAGGCGGTGGCAGTATCGAATACAGCTTGAAGCAGCCGCGAGGCGGCTGACGTCGAGTGTTTGTGTTCTGGCTCACAAGCTCAAAGGCCCCACCCATCAGTGATGTCCCGATGAAGTCCGCCGAGAAGCGCGCGGTCTAATGCTTTTGTTCCGCTTGGAATACAGTAAAATCAATCTCGCCTTGTTTGGGTTGCTGATGCTTCTATTGTCCGTCTGACCCCGCAAATAAAAAAGTGATCGTGATCAATTCTGATCAACGATCGCCGGGGTCATTGAATACATTTTGCACAGGCCTCGCATAACGCCTCGGCATTCCTCGAAGCCAAAATAGCTGCGTTCGCGGTTTCAGGCGTTGATCAGAGGAGAGTTAAATGGACCGATCAGACAATTTTTATCGGGTCTATGAACCACAGATTTTGCAAACGATGGGAACAGCATTCGATACAGTGTGGGATGTTCTTCCTGAAGACTACAAGAACCGAGAAGGCGCGCGCCAAAAGCTGGCGCTCCTCATCATTCGCCTCGTCGATGAAGGAGAAGCTGATCCATTGCGCCTTTGCAAATCGGCTCTAGATATGATCACGCCACCGGATGCGCAGCTCGGGCAAAAGAAAACACATTCAAATCTTGCCCTTCGGGTTGGTATGCCGTGCTTTTGCAGTCCGGCGAACGATCGAAACATGCCAGGAACAGACATCACCCTGGCAGCACTCATTGCCTCTTAGCAACTCATGTCGGTGAGCCGTTGATATCGACCAGTCGTTCACTGTGTGGCTGGCTACAATACACCGCTCGACTTCGCCGTCCATACCGGCGTCAGCGCCCGTTCTCAACTAACATTGCACTTGGGCCGCTTAATGGATGCCGGTTGAGCAATAATTTGTTGTCACGCTGACGTAGCTGCCATCTGCGCGGCGGTCCCAGCAGCGGCTTTGATACAAATAATGGCCCTGCGGCCGCGACTCCATCGATTTGGCAATGGATGCGCCATCCGTCGCGCCAATAATTTCGCCAATCCGTGCACCGTCACGTTTCGAATCTTGTGCATTCGTCTGTTGCAGTAGTAACGCAGTTGCGAGCGTCAACAGGCCAACTGTTGCGATCTTGCGAAACATGGTATTCTCCTCTTGAACTTCGATCGCCCCTTTTATCAGTTAGGAACTATGTACCGAGATTTCAATCAGCGCTGTTGAAAGGTTGAATGCGAAAATAAACAAATATTCAGCGACCATGCTTTACCGCCAACTTTGCAACCCGCAAAATATTTTAGCTCTGGCACGGAACCATTGCCGTTATTCATAGTTGACAGTATGCGGCGATCACTTGAGCGTCGAGGGTGATGGAATTCGGCTACAATTCCATCGCCCTTACCCCTTCCAATTAGCAGTCAACGGTGACGGCCACTCACGGAGCCGTAAAAACACAATAATGGCCAAAAAAGTCTACGAGGCGCATATCGCTTGAGCGCAGCAGTGTCATGAGGCACGACGTTGATGCTATTAAAATCGATGAACCAATACGCGCGGACACTCTCGGGTGTTGTGGCCGTGTTCTTGCTCTTTGCGTCTTCTGGTCATGCCCAGAATGCCAACCCATTCACCAAACTTGGTGGGTCCTGGTCGGGTGGCGGTTCTATCTCATTGGCCAGCGGCGCAAAAGAAAGCATTATCTGTCGATTAGGTTACATCGTAGAAGATAAAGTGAGAAATACTCTCCAGATGGACCTGCGGTGCGTTGGAGATACCTATAAATTCGCGATGCAGAGCGATTTACGTTATGACAACGGCGAGATTTCTGGCGTGTGGAGCGAACTGATGTACGGCATCTCCGGTAAAATGTCGGGCAGTATCATCGGCAATCAACTCCTGATTATTGCCGAAAGTCCGATATTTCAGGCGAGTATAGAACTGACAACACGCGGCGACCGTCAATCGATCAGGATTCAATCGCCGGGTAGCGAGATGTCTGAAGTCTTGGTTTCTATGAACCGAAATTTGAAATAGCAACGGCATTCTACGACTTGCCCTCGGTCTCAGTGAGTGCCGGCGGGAAGGAGCGAGCCTTAAAATGTGAGCAATTTTGTACAGACTTGTCGTTCCATCGTTGGATATAATATTTTTATATTTGGCAGGAAAGGGATAAAGGGTTATGAATCACCTCGCGATATTGACGGCAGGCGTGGTTTTAATCGCTGCGAGCGTTCATGCCGGCGCGGGCGTGGTCCCACCGGCCGGTCTCTCGCGAAGCGATCTTTCATCCATCGTATTTGTTCAAGAGAAGAGAAAGTCCGAAACGCTCACCCAGCGGGTGAAACGGACCTGGAAGGATCTCGTTGGCTACAAGTTCGATGTAGCGTGTCCCATTCTGATCCCTCTTACCTACAAGACCTGCACCGAAACCGGCAAGGACCGCGAAGATGCGCGCGCGAAGTGCTCTTCGCAGAATTCGTTCTGCTACATTACGGAGGCGAACAGACGCTAGCTCGTAGACGAATTTCGAAGTTACAATTCAGCTATTAATTCGAGCGGGTGGATAATCTGAATTTAAACAACGGCGCAATTTTAGACATTATTTGATTCGTTGTTCCAGGTTCGCGAAGTGATCAATGATCACGAAGCCCCACTTCCTTATGGTTGCTTTGCTGCAGGCGACTTTATTGGAACCGACCCACGCGGCCGATAGAAAATCGGACGAGTGCGGTCTTGCATCGGTCTATTCAACGGTGAGCGAAAAGACAGCGAGCGGAGAAGACCTCCGTCCTGAAGGTTTGACCGCTGCGCATCGGTCGCTACCATTCGGGACGCTGGTCCAAGTCGATAATCGAGAAAACGGGCGCTCGGCGGTAGTGCGGATCACCGATCGTGGCCCTTTTATCAGCGGAAGAATAATTGATGTATCACAGGCTGCCGCACGCGAACTCGGTTTTTCCGGTTTGACGCAGGTTTGTCTCAACATCCTATCGCTCCCCGAAAGTCGACCAGTCGGGGACAACTGATTGTTGAGGTGGGTGCTCTATTAGCAGCCAAACTACTTCTTCTCGATAGAAATACCGCGCTCGCCGACATTGATCTCGATGCCAGTGGTCTTCTGCCGCTCCTGGTAGAGCTGATAACCCAAGACCACGGTGGTGACGACAAGCGCGCCGATGACAAGGTAGAGAAGGTTGCGATTCGTGGTCTGGTGCCCCATTTGAGGTCCCAGAAGCGTGCGTTCTGAAACCAACCTAACCTCAGCTAGTCATACATTTGTAAAGAAATGACCAGCTCTTCCGACCTTCAAGTTGTTCTTTGCTCGATTGCTTCCGGCAATCGGTCCATTTTGTCTTATCCTTGGCCCACTCCTTCTTCGCCGCCTCCCACTGCTTTATTGTCCAGGTCTCGACCTGCGTTGCTGTGGAGGGCTTCGACGAATCCGAGGCGGACGCCGCGGGTGCAGGTTTGGACGCGGATGAGGATGCTGAGGTTTGTGCGATGGCGGCGCTGGAGCTCATGACCGCCACAAAGACAACCGCCGTTAGGCAGAACCGAATGCGAGACATAGGTGCGTTCTCCTTGATGTGATCCAACAGCCGCGCGTGGTGTCGTGATAGCTGGAGCGCCCGACGACAGGGCGCGCCCCATTTCACAGTTTCCGGTCGAAGGGGCCGTATCGAAGCTATGACCAACGCTAGGCCAAACACTCCGCAGATCATGATGACATAATCACGCGGAAATTGTGAGTTCAACGACACCGACCCCAATAACCGTAGTTGCGATCCGAATCGGTTGTTACCCAGCACTGACCACGCCGAGGCCCATAAACCGGGGCTCCGGCAATCGCGCCGGCCGCGGCGCCAATCACGCCGAGCGCTATTGCCGCGCCCGGGTCGTAGTCGGGGCCGTAATAGCCAGGTCCTCCATAGTAGCCGGGGCCGTAATACACGGGACCACCGTAGTAGCTGGGACCGTAATAGCGGGGGCCACCATAATAGCCCGGACCATAATAGCCGGGACCGTAATAATACTGGTTCTGAGCGGCAGCAGCCCCCGCCATAGCGCCGAGCACACCGAGCGCGACACCGGCGCCAATAGCCCGGCTACGACTGCGCCGTGCTGCGCTGACCTGGTCGAGCATGTTTGGCGCTGCCCTCTTCATGACGGCAGTGTTTGAAAGCGCTGGCGCCGCAAAAGAGGGAATAGTTTCGCAAAAAGCCATCGCACCAACGATGCCGATCGCGATGGCGCGCTTCATCAACTGTGTCTTTTTCATATTGACCTCCTTGTTACTTGCTCTGGGCTAACCGGCCTAATCCGACATTCTCCGGAGTCGATACGCCGGCCCCCGCGCTTAGGCGCTGGCGATCCTGAGGTTTGATCGCAATCCTTGAGCGTTACCAGCGGTCGCGCCAGCGCCAGAATCGTCCGGGGCCAGGGCCGACGTTGAGGCTGGCTTTCTGTTCGTCGCTGAGCGTCGCGTAAAACGACTCAAGCGCAGGCCGCACCGTCTTCAGCGTTTGCAGCATGGCGTCGAGCCGTTTCTCCATGGCCTCCATACGACCGATCATTGTCTTGGGAACTTCGGTGGGACAGGCCGCGCGCATTGTCTCAGCCGCCTTGTTGGAGGCTGCCTTGAATTCATTGAACTTGGCGCGCTGCGCCTCAGTTGGCTTGATCACCCGTTCCAGACGATCGAGTTGCCATTCGGCGAAACCGGCGGTGCGAGGGCTGCACATGCGCCCAAGTAGCTGCCGGTCCATCATGCCTGGCCCCATCATATAGCCGGGGCCGCCAGGGCCACTCCGGCCCGGACCATACGGCTGTGCCTCGGCAACGGTCGTGAGACTCAAGGTTGCGAGCGCGAACACCGCGAGCAGACGCGATGCAGTGTTATGCTTTGATGACATGATAAGTCTCCTAAAGAATAAGCCTTCTGGAGACATCAAAAACCGTTTTTCCGATTGGCCTACGCTCGCATTGCGATAGGCCAGTGATCGAGAGCCACAGGTTCACTCAGGCCAATAATAGAGAGTTTACCAACCGACCGGCCCCTCATTGTTGTTGGCCTCAAGTTTCGGCTGCGCCTTAACGATAGTGATGCCGCCGATAGGTAACAAAAATTATATCGAGCTATGGGGTGACGAGGCTGTGCAAAATTGCACACATTGCAAGGCTTTGTTGTCATTTGGCTTAGTGGTGCAGAACCGCGTTCAACAAGGCACTGTGGACTTCGATTTGTTGAGCGTTGTAATCGACCAAGCCCATTTTCCGAAATTTGTTCATGAAAAAGCTCACGCGCGACCTGGTCGTGCCGACCATCTCGGCAAGAATCTCTTGATTTACGTTCCCCGTGATTGGCTCCGGCCCACCTTTCTTGCCAAAATGCGCTAGAAGCAGAAGAATCCGTGCCAGGCGTTTCTCGCTCGATTGAAGAGATGATCGATCAAATCTTCTTCAATTCGAATATTCCGAGCTAATAGATGCGAGAGGAACCTCTCGAAAAAGTCTATCTCGTGGAGCGCGTGCATCACCCCTGCCTTCTCCAGCCGCACAATTACGCTTTCCGTCATTGCTGCGACTGTCGTCATGCGCCGTGGCTGGCCGGTCAGGCAGCCCTCACCAAAAAAATCTCCAGTTTCCAGAAGTGCGACCACGGCTTCCTTCCCCTGCTCGGAGATGACGGTCTTCTTGACCTTGCCTTGTTGGATGTAAAAAACAGAATCCGCCAAATCTCCCTGGGAGAAGACGGTTTGATTCTTTCGATATTTCGATACGGTCCTGCCGCCATCCACCATGGCCAAGAACGCAGGGCTACCGTAGCTCGCGACCGTGCGGCGCTCCGAGCTTCGAACTGTACTGTTCGGAAGTGAATCCGTGCTGTACGACAAGTGTCCAATCATATTCGCTGGCCCCCTTCCGATGCCCGGAATTCGTTGCCTGACACTCGTAACGGAGGAATTTCTCGACGGAGACATCGAAATCACTCCAATGAGCGGATTCTCGTAAGGCAGACATCCGCACCGTTGCAAAAAATCCATCAGCTGATCGCCATGGCGATCCACGCGATCACAATCGAACTGATTAAAGCAACTAATACTATCCTCACGTGGGTGGCCTGGTCGGCGGTCATAATTGTATAGCTCACGACGCAACTCCATATCAGTCTGAACTACACGGCGAATGCGAGATACGTGCCGATCACGATCCCCACGATCATGATCCAGAGCATGATGTGTTCGTTTTTCTCATAATTTCTCAAGTTACATCGCGACGTCCACATGACAGACTCCCGCGATTTAAGGATGATAAAAAAATGTCACCGTCAAATTGACCCCGCTTGATTCAGATCAATTATCTGGCTCCGGTAAACTACGGAGGTGATCGCTCTAGGGAAGAGGTGATCGCTCTAGGGAATGTGACGCAGTGAACTTTGAAATCAAAAGTTGCTGATGCAACAACTTATCTCAGCACCTGATATGACCAGCTAAATGGTTGAAATCGAATTAGAAAATTGCAACTCTCTCCGGCTGAGCTGCGTGACCGCAATAAGAATTTCATGTTCGGTTTTTTAGGTGCGCGCCAATTGATGATCAATGATCACAAAACTTTGAAGATCGCGCGACTTTTTCGAGGGGCGTAATCAAGACCAACGCCCAACGCGCATCTGCTGCGCCGTCGGCGCGAGCGAGCAGCATTGGCGGTCAGTCGAGCCCGAGCGCATTTGCGGTTTTCAGGTTCGAGATTCTCTCGTACCTTGTCGGGGCCTGCACCGGCAGATCGCCCGGCCGCTCATTGAAGCGTTGCGGAATTTCGGTATTGGAAGCCACTCGGCAAAAACACATCCACTGGCGGCTTCTTCGCCCAAAAATCGCCCGCCCGTGCTTTGTCATATCCGTATTGATAAAGAGCACGCATATAGCTGGTTTCAAAACCGGGCGAGTTTGACGAAGGCATATCTTTACCGACGTAAGTGAGATTGAATCCTAAGTTATTGCGGCGAGCGAACTCATAGGTCTCATAGATGACGGAACGCGTCAGGGTCTTCGTCGCGGAAGCCGACGCCCTTGCTGCGATGTCGACTGTGCTACTTGGGATAAGCCGAAAATCTCGCTCCAACTTGTTGTTAATCAAGATGTAGATGTTTGTGCGTGGACCTTGGATTAGCGTGGCGTTGCGCAACAGAAATGCTTCCGGCAACGTCAGGATCGGCGCCGTCACGCTTCCATCCACGTGCATCTCCTGGAAGCGATTTCCGTTCGCCTTTGCGTCAATCAGCATTGGCGGGAAGATCACGGGGACACTTGCGGATGCTGCCATTACATCCCGGAATAAACTCAATGCTTTCGATGACCCAATCGAGGCAATGCGACCCATGTCCCAGATCACCGTACGTTGCGAGTCGAGGTTTGTCGTTACGATGAACAGTCCTCTGCCCTTGCCGTGCTCGGCGGCAATGCCCGCTAGGACGTCCTGGTCGACATAACGGGCAACGAGTTCGCGCAGATGGGTATTCCCAAATAGGCCAGACCCGAAAAGCGCGTTCAGGATATTGGGCGTATCAAGAAGACTTCCAGCGACGCCGCTGGTGTAAATCTGCCGCAATGTTGCATCGTAGGAGGGACCAAGAAATGCAAATGGCGCAATCAGAGCACCAGTGCTTACACCGGAAACCGTTGAAAATTCAGGGCGTGTGCCTGCTTTTGTCCAACCGTTCAGAACCCCTGCACCGTAAGCGCCGTCTTCACCTCCACCCGAGAGCGCAAGATAGTTGCGTGGTCCGGCGCGGAGATTCAGGTGTCTTTCTTTGTCAAACTTCGGGGCCGGTTCGTCTGAATACCTGCGCAGGTCCTTGAGATCCAGCATCCTGGAGGATGCCGCATCGGTTGCCGTGTAAGATGTGCGCGGGAGAGAACTGCAGCCCGCAAGAATGAGCATTGCACCCATGGCGATCGACGGATGAATGAGCAAGCGGCGCATCATTGACAAAACCCCTTAACCCCCTCGACGGACGGCACTTGTATCGCCCTTCTCCGCATGCACGACGATGATTCAAGCAATCAATTGGCGTTGCGTTCGGATCAAAATGAAGAGGCCCAGTTGACCCGGGCCTCTTCGTTATTGCTGGTATCCTGGCGCGTAACCCGAAGCTCTGGGGGAGCCCCGTCGAGAGAGCGAGCTTAGCGCTTAACAATTCATACAGTTCGAATGACGGACGCGTGATTTAGTAACAGGGGCCATAGTAGCCATAACCACGGGTCGTGTCGGTGGCGATCCAGCAGCCACCGGACCGGTTGCGATAGCGATAGGCAGGGGCGGCATATCCCGGCTCTGCGTAGACTGGTCCATAGGCATAAGGACCCGGACCATAATTCGGCCCGTAGTAATTGCCGTTGTTGCTATTGGCCACCGCGGCGCCGATCAGCGCACCGGCGACAAAGCCGATGCCGGCCGCCGCATTCCGGCCATCCCGCGCAAACACTGGAGTGGTGGCAACTGTCACAACCGCGCCTGTAAGGACGATGGCTGCTGCATATTTCAAAATCGTTTTCATGGTTCGCGTTTCCTTTTCTGTTCACCCGGCCTCAACTCATCATTCGCATCTCGCGTACACAAGTCCGCCAACACTGAGGCTCTGTCGGAGGGGTCGGACGACAACGCGAATACTCAAGGTTAGTTCCCAAAAATCCAATACTTATTTGTTTAACAATGAAATCTGCCACAAGCCGACATCTCTTTTAAAACTCATTGGCGACGGCAGAGGCATGTCCGCGATACGGCAGCATATCCTCCGAAACCAGAAGCATTCTGAACTCGTCGGTGAGGCAGAGTCGCGCCAATTGCAGACTTGTGGTCCCTGAGTGCCAGGGCGGCAGACACAATCGAAAATCTGCAAATCAAGCCCGCCGCTGGCTACAAGCTAACGCAGCCGGAACGTCGCATGAGCCGCAAGCGTTCGCTCGGCTTCGCAGTGTGCCTTGCTGCCGGTCTCTGGCGCGTCGAAGCCGATCAGTCACATGAACTGCTGAACTGCCGCGTAAATTCCGATCCTGCGCGAACTGAGGTCCGCACGGAGTCCCTAGGGATTTTGAATATCTTCAGGCCTTGCATAAGATGTTGATATTAAGGGATAATTTCAAATAGGCCTTTTTTGTAAAAATAATTGCAGGCTTTGTGGAACTTTAGTGCCCGGTGCGAGTTACGTCCTATGCCCTGATAGCGCTCGGAAGGGCTCCGATAGCCGTGGTGCTGGCAGGAAGAGCTCTGAGAGCCGCGATTCTGGTTGTCACGGCAGGGAGAGTTCTGATGGCCGTGGTGCTGATCGTCGAAGATGATGTGTTTATCCGCGAAATAGCGGAGGTGATGATTCAAGAGTGGGGTCACCACACACTTTCGGCCAGCGATGTTGACGAGGCGCTGTCACTCCTACGTTCCCCGCAACAGATTGACGCACTTTTTACCGATATCTATCTCAAGGCAGCGGTCCTCGGCGGGTACGAACTAGCACATAAGGCAATCGAGCTCCGGCCGAAATTGCGTGTGCTCTACACGACAGGAAATTCCATTACCGATAAAGTGAAAGCTCTGTTTGTTGAAGGCGCACAGTTCCTTCAGAAGCCGTACACGCAACATCAGCTCCAAAACTCCGTTGAAGAGCTGCTCGCAGCGTAATTTTGAAGGCGCGCAATCTATCCGCTAAGTGGGACGAGTACAAGTTACCGGGAGCAACACCATTACTAATAGAAACGACGAGACGAGGACGCGGATCGGCGTCTCCGAGAGCACCGACAACGCCGTGCGCAAGCAGGCGGAAGAGTCGCTGCTCAAGGCGGGGGCCTTGCAGCGCGCGATTTTCAATAGCGCCAATTTCTCAAGCATCGCCACCGACGCGAAGGGCGTCATTCAAATCTTCAACGTCGGCGCCGAGCGGATGCTTGGCTACACGGCCGCCGAAGTGATGAACAAGATCACGCCGGCCGATATTTCCGATCCGCAGGAAGTGATCGCGCGCGCCAAAGCGCTAAGCGTCGAACTCGGAACCCCGATCACGCCGGGCTTCGAGGCATTGGTGTTCAAGGCCTCGCGCGGGATCGAGGATATCTACGAGCTGACCTACATCCGAAAGGACGGCAGCCGGTTTCCGGCGGTGGTGTCGGTGACGGCGCTGCGGGATGCCCAAGACGCCATCATCGGCTATCTGTTGATTGGCACCGACAACACCGCGCGCAAACAGGCGGAAGAGGCGCTGCTCAAAGCGGGGGCCCTGCAGCGCGCAATTTTCAATAGCGCCAATTTCTCAAGTATCGCCACCGACGCGCAGGGCGTCATTCAAATCTTCAATGTCGGCGCTGAGCGGATGCTTGGCTACACGGCCGCCGAAGTGATGAACAAGATCACGCCGGCCGACATTTCCGATCCGCAGGAAGTGATTGCGCGTGCCAAGGCGTTGAGCGTCGAGCTCTCCACGCCGATTACGCCGGGCTTCGAGGCATTGGTGTTCAAGGCCTCGCGTGGGATAGAGGACATCTACGAGCTGACCTACATCCGCAAGGATGGGAGCCGCTTTCCGGCGGTGGTGTCAGTCACGACGCTGCGCGATGCTCAAGCTGGAATCATCGGTTATCTATTGATCGGCACGGATAATACCGCTCGCAAGCAGGTCGAAGCCGAGCGACAGCATTTGCTCAAGATTCAGGAGGAGACGAATAGACAACTGCAGCAGGCCAACGTCACCTTGCGGGAGAGCGAGGAAAAGCTCGCAGTTACGCTCAACTCCATCGGCGATGCAGTGATAGCCACCGATGCCCAAGGACGTGTGACGCTCCTGAATCCCTTGGCCGAACAGCTCACCGGTTGGACGCAGACGGGAGCCACCGGTCGCCCAGTGGACGAGATTTTTCACATCATCAACCAGGAAACCCGTCAACCCGCCACGATCCCAGTAACGGAAACCTTGACGCATGGCACGATACAGGGTCTTGCCAACCACACCGTACTGATTGCACGCGATGGTAGCGAGTGCGCGATCGCCGACAGCTGCGCACCAATTCGCGACCGCGACGCTCAGGTGGTTGGTGCCGTGCTGGTGTTCCGCGATGTCACCGGGGAATATGCAGCGCAGCAGGCCTTACGCGACAGTACCGCGCTGATCCAGACGATTCTCAATACCGTGGTGGACGGCATCATCACGCTCCATGCCCGCGGCGGCATTGTCGAGACCGTTAACCCGGCCGCTGAGCGAATGTTTGGCTATACCGCCGCAGAACTCGTCGGACAAAACTTCAGCATGCTGATACCCGAGCTTGATCGAGACCAGCGCAATGGTTCCCTTGAGTATTACAGTGCGAGCGATGAGGCGCGCGCCATCGGCATCGGACGTGAGGTCGTGGGCCGACGCAAAGATGGCAGCGTTTTCCCGATGGAGATGGCGGTCAGCGAGATGGCGCTGGGGGGCAAGCGTTACTTCACCGGAATTTTGCGTGATATCACCGCGCGCAGGCAGGCGGAAGAGGCGCTGCTCAAGGCGGGGGCCCTGCAGCGCGCGATTTTCAATAGCGCCAATTTCTCAAGCATCGCCACCGACGCGAAGGGCGTCATTCAAATCTTCAACGTCGGCGCTGAGCGGATGCTTGGCTACACGGCCGCCGAAGTGATGAACAAAATCACGCCGGCTGATATTTCCGATCCGCAGGAAGTGATTGCGCGTGCCAAGGCGCTAAGCGTCGAACTCGGAACCCCGATCACACCGGGCTTCGAGGCCCTGGTCTTCAAGGCCTCGCGCGGGATCGAGGACATCTACGAGCTGACCTACTTCCGCAAGGATGGCAGCCGCTTTCCGGCGGTCGTGTCGGTGACAGCGCTGCGGGATGCCCAAGACGCCATCATCGGCTATCTGTTGATTGGCACCGACAACACCGCGCGCAAACAGGTTGAAGCCGAACAAAAAAAGCTCGATCAGCGCCTGCGCGACCAACAATTTTACACCCGCTCGCTGATCGAATCCAACATCGACGCGCTGATGACCACCGATCCCTCCGGCATCATCACGGACGTCAACAAGCAGATGGAGGCGCTCACCGGTTGCACGCGCGACGAACTGATCGGTGCGCCGTTCAAAAGCTTCTTCACCGATCCGGAGCGGGCCGAAGCGGGGATCAAGCTCGTGCTAAGCGAAAAGAAGATTACCGAATACGAACTGACGGCGTGCGCCCGCGACGGCAAGCAAACGGTAGTGTCCTACAACGCGACCACCTTTTACGACCGGAGCCGTACGCTGCAGGGCGTCTTCGCCGCGGCGCGCGACGTCACGGAGCGCAAGCGGGTGGAGGTGGAATTACGGGCAGCCAAGGCCGCTGCTGAGAGCGCAAGCCAGACCAAGTCGGATTTTCTGGCGAGCATGAGTCATGAAATCCGAACGCCGATGAATGCGATCATCGGCATCGCGGACCTGATGGCAAAGACCGCTCTCTCCCCAGAGCAAGACAAGTATGTGCAGATCTTTCGCCGCGCCGGCGACAATCTGCTGAATCTCATCAACGACATCCTTGATCTCTCCAAAGTCGAAGCCTCGCAGCTCGAGCTGGAACGGACCGGCTTCTCGTTGAACGACCACCTGGAGAAAGTGACGGAGATGGTGGCGGCCCGGGCCCATGAAAAAGGTCTGGCCCTGGTGTGCAAGATCACGCCGAACGTACCCAACGACCTGGTCGGCGACCCGACACGGTTGCGGCAAGTGCTGCTTAATTTGCTTGGCAACGCGATCAAGTTCACGGAATCCGGCGAAGTGTCTTTGCAAGTCGCGCCGGATGCGGACTCCTCCGTCCCGACCGCATTACTGTTCACGGTCTCAGACACCGGCATCGGCATTGCGGGCGAGAAATTGGGCCAGGTATTTGAACGTTTCACGCAAGCCGACTCATCCACCACGCGCAGGTTCGGGGGCTCGGGGCTTGGACTCACGATTTCGAAGCGCCTGGTGGAACTCATGGGCGGGCGCATCTGGGTCGAAAGCGAAGTCGGGGAGGGCAGCGTGTTTTCTTTCACCGTGCCATTCGAGATTGGGGTCGCAGCCAATCGGTCGACGGCCGTGCCGGTTGGCATGGGTTCTGAGCCGCCGCTGCCGGCACTGCGGATTCTTCTGGCGGAGGACTCTCCCGACAATTGCACGATCACAATGGCCTATCTGGAGGACACGCCGTACCGGGTCGAAATCGCCGAGACCGGGGCCATCGCCTGTGAAAAGTTTACTGCCGGACACTACGACCTTGTCCTGATGGACCGGCAAATGCCGGTCATGGATGGCTTGACCGCGACGCGGACAATTCGAGCGTGGGAACAGGCGAACCACCGACCGCCCACACCAATTATCGCACTGACTGCCTTTGCCTTGAAGGGGGATCGAGAAATGTGTTTGGCGGCGGGGTGCACGGCGTATTTGACAAAACCAATCAAACAAGAGGTGCTGCTGCAAGCGATTAAGGACTACGTCATAGTCGCGCGTCCGTCATCACAAGAGGTCAGCAGCCGGACGGACCCGATCCTTGTACGTGCAAATCCTATTTTTGCAGACAGGATCCCCGCGTATCTGCAGAACTGCAGGCAGAATGTCATCGCGATGCAGGACGCCTTGGATCGGGTTGACTTTGAGGCCGTGACGATTCTGGGGCACCAGATGAGGGGTTCCGGGGGCGCCTATGGATTCCAAGCCATCACTGACATCGGCGCCGCCCTTCAGCAGGCAGCCGAGAGCGCTGACACCGCCGCGTCGCGCAAGTGGGTGGGCAAATTGTCCAGCTACCTGGATCGTGTCGAGACCATTTCCGATTAACCCGTCACTCAATCCCGAAAACAAATCCAGCTTACGCGCAATAAAAAGATATTAAATCCAAATACTGATATTGGATCAAAGAAGAATTGGGCAAAATGCCCACCGAGCGAGCCTTTCAACGTGAGCAGTTTTGCACAGACTTGCCGTTGCATCGCTCGATATAAAGTTCCTTGTTTTTAGGCAAACTGCGCACTGATGAGGACGCCATGGCTATGCTTATAGTTACGCGCTCGCGAACAGGGGCGGCGTTTGCAACGGCAGGCGGGATCCTTGCCGATGAAACAGGACCGAGAGGGCGCTGTTATGCGCGCACGGAGTTTGCCAGATTGCGGCATGTTCCCCGCTAATAATTGAGCATGTTGTTCAAAACCTATCTAGCTCCTGATAAGAGGCGCCTTCTTTCTCGCTTCTGGCAAAGCGCCTCCGGATTCTGGCGGGGCCTGCCTGCATGGCGCGCTTGGCTTCTGATTGCATTGCTAATTATCACTGTGCTTCTGCAATTGTTAATTCAGTATTGGCTAAATTTCTGGAATCGCGACTTCTTCAATGCGATTGAGCGAAGGGATGGAGCAGAGCTCTGGGCGCAGGCGCTGGTTTTTGTGCCGCTTGCCTCTGCCAGCCTCGTACTCGCCATCGTCTCAGTTTGGGGTCGCATGACCACGCAGCGCAAATGGCGCGAGTGGCTGAGCAACCATCTGTATGACTATTGGTTAGAAAACGGTCATTACCGTCAGCTGAGATTCATGTTGGGAGAACATGAAACTCCTGAGTATCGGATCGCCGAGGACGCAAGAGTCGCGACAGACTTACCCATCGACCTCGTGCTTGGATTGCTCTCGTCATTTCTCACCGCGATCACCTTTATTGGCGTTCTCTGGTCTGTCGGAGATGGCCTGGTCATGAATCTTTTCGGTCTGCTCCTGCCCATTCCTGGATATCTCGTGATCGCAGTTATCATTTATTCCATGTTACCTACGGCTGCGATGATGCTCATCGGTCGCCCCCTGACGCGAGTGATTGAAAAATATAAACACGCTGAAGCCGAGTTAAGGGCAATAGGAGCTCACCTGCGCGCGAGTGGCGAGGGTACGGCGATGCCGGATGGCAAGAAAAAATATGGGCGCCGCGCCATTGGCGCGGCGTTGGATCAGGTAATTGCGCAGTGGGTGGCGTTATGTTGGCAGCTCATGCGGATGACGCTGGTTTCGCACACAAACATGCTACTGACGCCGGTTGTCGGGCTGCTTCTTTGCACACCGAAATATCTCGCCGGGACGATGAGTCTCGGTGAAGTCGTTCAGGCAGCCGCAGCCTTCGCCATGGTACAGGGTGCGTTCAATTGGATCACAGACAGCTATGGACGCATTGCGGAGTGGACCTCTTCGGCGAACCGCGTGGCATCCCTCCTCCTTGCGCTCGATCGGATCGATCATTCCGAACGGCCGACAAATCTCGGCATGATCGCTGGAATAAGGGACCACGAGCCCACGGTTCAAACAAAAATGGCCGCGCCGAATTAGATTCCGTTGGCTGCGGCTATAGCCAATTAACCCCCGCCAGCGGCAGTACCCGTTGAAGGATCGATGCCAGGCAGATCAGCACCACGAGCAGTTTGAGAAGATTTGCCAAACGACCATCATTGGCAAACTTATCGATGGCCCAAAAACAGATTGCACCGACGAGGCAAATAATCAGAACCCCGATTAAGACCAAAAGCATGGCAGCCTCCTATGCTGATACAGTAACGACACTCGTGCGCTTCTCTGAACGTTAAAACGATCAACCTTAACTCAGCACGCGCGAGTTTCGATTTAGCGGGACGGACAACGATTCTGAGCGCCCACTGGGACAATGCGGGTGGGCTGTTAGAGTTCCACGACTATATCTCGCCAGCGGTGCCGATAAGTTGGCCACCCGGGATAACGGGACAAAACACCTTAGCCAGTAGTCGCTTTTATAGAATTTGTGGCAATACGCACTTGCTCTTGCAATCCTCCAATAAGTTCTTCGAGATGATCAACACGAATGCGGTCCAGCTTTTCATGCAAAGCCATGATTTCAATTTCGGCCTTGAGGTTGATCTCATAGTCGAGGCCGGCGGCAATGCGGTCTCTCATCGCTTGACGATTCTGCGACATGAGAATGATAGGAGCTTGTAAGGCGGCGACCATTGAAAGGATGAGATTCAGAAAGATGTAAGGATATGGATCAAATGCTTCGAAATAGCGCGCAAGCGCGGTCGTATTGAGTGCAGCCCACGCGACAATGATGGCTACAAAAATCATAATGAACGTCCAAGACCCGCCGAATTGCGCGACCCGGTCAGCTAGACGATCGCTCAAGGTTTGCCCCTCGACGAGCGCACGATTGACGTCACGGGTTACGTGAAGCCGGCTTGCAATGTGATTGATGACTCGGCGCTCACGTTCGGAAAAATTATCGAATCCGCTGTCAAGCAACTGTTGGGCAAGTTGGGCTACCTTGGGATCCATGGGGAGATCTGTGCTTTTCCGAAGTGTATTGATCCGGCATGTGCCCTCCCTTCGCACAAGCGCGTCGGGGAAAAGACCCCGGCCGGTGTTTTCCAGCCGGGGCCCTGGATCGGACGTTTGGGGCAATGGGGGGACATTGAAAACGCCCGTGATTGTGTAGATTAGACAGGGTTGCGCGGGGCGTCTGAGCAAAATTGAACACTCTTCCCGACCAGGCATGAGGTGCAAGATCGCAAGGAACGAAGCAGGTAGCCGCGACGCCTATTTCCCTTGAGTGTGTCTTTGAGGCCGCCGATGGCGTTCTGAACCTTGCCCTCTATCTTGCCGGCCTTGCCCTCCGACTCCAGCTTGGCGTCACCGACCGCCTTGCCGACTACCTGCTTGACTGCGCCTTTGATTTGCTTCGCCGATCCGACGACTCGGTCATTGTCCATGATTTTTTCTCCAAGACCTAGTGGTCTGATTCATTCGGACAATTCCCAAATCTCCCGAAGCAGTTCAAGCTCTCGTTATGAGAGCAGGAATTGTCGTCACCGTCACGCGCGCGGATTTCGACAAAAAACCCCTTTCCACGACAAGCTGACCAATCTTGGCATGCAACTTCGTCAGTTCCGCGTCGCGGTTCTGCTCGCGCGCTTCCTCTTGGAACTAACGCGAACCGGGCGCGTTTTAAAGGTATGAACGCTTTATCAAATTGGCCCCGCAATCGGCTTTTACTCGCCCTGTCATCCCGCGATCTCAAGCTGCTTATGCCGGAGCTTGAACACATTCCATGCCAACGCGGGCAGGTCCTCATGGACGCTGATAGTTCGCTCGACCATGTATTCTTCCCCGACAGCGGTGTCGTCTCGGTGGTGGCGGTTTATTCGGACGGCAGTATCATTGAGATGGCAACGATCGGGAGGGAGGGTTGCACGGGTGTGCAAGCCGTCTTCGGTGCCAAGAGAGCCTCCATCCGGCTTCTCGTCCAAATCCCAGGGAGCGCAGCAAAGATGTCGCGTGTGGCGTTCACACGGGCCATGGGGTCGATGCCGTCCTTCCGAAGTCTCATGTACGCTTACGTCCACGCGTTTCTCGAACAGGTCCTGGTGTCAGTAGCGTGCAACGGTGCGCACAGCCTGAAGGAGCGGCTGGTGCGTTGGCTGCTCATGATGCGTGACCGCAGTGACGATGACGCACTGTCGATTACTCAGGATCTGCTCGCCGAAATGTTGGGTGTCCAGAGGCCTACCATCACGAATGCTGCCCGGGAGTTGGAAGGTGCCGGTTTGATTGCGCGCGGCCGACGGCAAGTCACGATACTGGATCGGCAGGGCCTTACGAAGGCATCTTGTGAATGTTATCAGTTGGTTCGGACGCGCGTCGCTTTTCACCTTCCCAAAACATACACGTAAAAAGTCAGCTTCCCACCGAATTCGGTAATATACATTACCGACAACACACCCTCAACTTGCTTATAATCAGGATTGGCGGGAGAGCGGCAACCAGGGAACCATCGTGTGTCTGACATTGCCTTCGCGTGAAGCCGCGTACAATCTACGCGCGTGAGGGGCGCCCCTCGCGATAAGGAGGGCCTGCTATGAAACGCAAAGTAAAACAAGACAAAGCAAAACTCCCGTTTGATCCCAAAGTGTTTCTCGCGAAAATAAACGGGGGGCGATCCATTTCCAATTATCGGAAGGGTCAAATTGTCTACACGCAGGGCGAACCCGCGGATTCTGTTTTCTACATTCAGAGCGGCAAGGTCAAGAAGACCGTCGTCTCCGAGGAGGGGAAGGAAGCCGTGGTCGCAGTTCTGGAAACCGGAAATTTCTTCGGGGAGGGGTGCTTGACCGGACAGCCACTGCGTCTGGCAACAGTCTCCACTATGATGGAATGCGTGATCGTGCGAATAACAAAGGCAGACGTTATCCGCGTGATCCACGAAGAGCCGGCGTTTGCCGAGTTATTTATCGCGCACCTCTTGGCTCGAAACCTTCGTGTAGAAGAGGATCTGGTTGATCAATTGTTCAATTCGAGCGAGAAACGCTTGGCACGGATCCTTCTGCTTCTGGCGCATTTTGGCAAGGATGGTCGGCCGGAACCAATCATAGCAAAAATCAGCCAAGAGACACTGGCGGAGATGATCGGCACGACGCGATCTCGCGTGAGTTTCTTCATGAACAAATTTCGGGAATTGGGCTTTGTCAAATACAATGGCCGAATTGAAGTCCACAGTTCCTTGTTGAACGTGGTTCTGCACGACCAGCCGGAAATCAGAACCTAAAAAGGGGTCATCGTGTGCCTGTCTCCGCAAATATCTCATTGATGTCCTATCGTCCGTCTAGGACGCGGATGATTTCAAGAACTTCATTTCTTGGTTTTTTCGTAAGAGCAAGATGAAGAGTGTGTTGCGGTGTTTTTTCGCAATTGTGGAGGCGAACGAAAAAGCCGAAGCGGTCTTTCGGCCGCTCCGGCCCGACATGCGTTCCGAAAAACTACGCGTCGTGAACGCTACTCAACGCCACTCACAATGGCGATAGCCGCGGCGGTCCAGCCAGCAGGTGCGATAATTGTCGGCGTGCCGATAGTGCCGATGGACGATGTTCGGGCCTCCGACCATGGCGCCAATTGCTCCGCCGACGACCGCGCCGACAGGTCCGGCGATCACCGCGCCAGTGCCCGCGCCGATTGCGGCGCCTTCCAATGTACCGGCCTGAACCGCCATCGGCACAACCGCCAGCGTCAGTGCAAGCATTCCCACTTTGAGTGCAACGCGCATGAAAAATCTCCTTGGTTGGATGAATTTCTGATAAGATAACGCGCAGCGTGCAAAGACGTTCCCGCATGGTCGATCAATTTGAAAATAAGATCGCAGGCGGCCGCTGGTATGTTGTGAAATGTGTTCATTTTGTCGACGAGCTGGCCCATGGATACGATCCGCAGACCTCTCGATGTGTGCAATTTTGGACAGTTTTCACCTTGGCAGGTGGTAGCCTCATTGGCACAGGGGGTGCCCTCCTTTCCCTGAGAGGCGAATTTTGACCTGCGGCCAGGCCATCCCTGTTGATGGGAATGACGTTTCCTGAGGCGAGTGGGGATTTGCTTAACTATCTGATAAAACTAAAGGATACGAAGATGTACATGTCGGGTGAAAGTCTCCTGATCATTATAGTGGTCGGCCTTATTGCCGGATGGCTGGCCGGCCAAATCGTGCAAGGCACCGGGTTCGGGATCATCGGCGATATCATCATTGGAATCCTAGGCGCCTTCATCGGCAGTTGGCTGCTTCCGCAGCTCGGCATCCATCTTGGCTTGGGCATTGTTGCGGCGATCATCAACGCCACCATCGGCGCGCTGGTACTGTTGCTGATTATCAGACTCGTTCGTGGCGGAGGCGGATGGCGAAGAAGTTGGTAGTCGGGAGCTGGCAGGCCAAACGGATTTTAAGCGCCTTTTTGGGAGAATAGACGTGGAAACGACGAACTTCATAGAGCGCTCATTCTTGGCACACACATTGGGATTGCCCAATGGACAGCCGTTGGTGGACATCAATCATGGGCGCACCCTCGCCCAGGCCATCGTGGACACGGTCCGCGAGTCTCTGCTCGTGCTCGATGCTGAGCTACGCGTCGTTGCCGCGAGTCGGTCATTTTTTTCGACTTTCAAGGTCGATCCTCAGAATGTTCAGGGTAGGCTGTTGTACGAATTGGGCGATGGCCAGTGGAACATACCGGCGCTCCGATTGCTGTTGGAAAGGGTCGTGCCGGAGAAGTCAGTGATGGAGGCATTCGAGGTCCAGCACGAGTTTCTGGGCATTGGATGGCGCACCATGCTTTTGAATGCGCGCAAGGTCTTCTATGAGGGCAGTTCGAATACCACTATTTTGCTAGCGATCGAGGATGTGACCGAACGTCGGAATACGGAACTGCGGCTGCAAAACCTGCTAAAGGAAAAGGAGATGCTGCTGCTGGAAATGCAGCACCGCGTCGGTAACAGCCTTCAGATCATCGCCAGCATTCTGCTCATGAAGGCGCGGATGATGCAGTCGGAAGAAACGCGATTGCAGCTTCACGACGCGCATCAGCGCGTTTTGTCGATTGCCGCCGTTCAGAAGCATCTAGAGGCGACCGGGAGAGGCGAACTGATAGAAGTCGATGCCTATCTCTCTAAACTCTGTGAGACGCTGGCCTCTTCATTGATTGGCGGCAGTAGTTCAGTTCGGCTAACCGTCAACGCTCAGGCAGGCAAGGCTGAATCGAGCCAAGTCATGAACATCGGTTTGATCGTGACCGAGCTTGTCATGAATTCGTTAAAACACGCGTTATTGTCAGAAATGGAAGACCCGGAGATTATCGTTGCGTACGAAGTCACTGGAGAAAACTGGAAACTATCTATCTCCGATAATGGCACCGGAAATCCTGCCATTAATATCGGAATGCTTGGGAAGGGCCTGGGCACCAGAATCGTTCAGGCGCTGTCGAAGCAGCTTGATACCCAGCTCGAGATCTTGAGCGGCCCGCAGGGCACGACGGTGTCCCTCACGCATACTGTGTCCCGTTCGCAGACGCCTCACGAGGCTTGATCCACCGGCATGCCCTGCGCGTGGTTTGCGGTCGCAAAATCTCAACAAAAAAATGCAGCCGCTCAAAACGCAAAACGCCCGGTAACGCACCGGACGTTTCACGTCGCGAACGATCAAACATCGTCGGAAATCTGCACCGCTTATTTGCGGGACAGTTTCTTATTTTTCTTATCCGAAGGTGACGCGGCCGCGGCTTGATTCCACTTGAACCCCGGCGCGTTCTTGAGCTGTTCCTTCGTAAAGGAAACTGACAGCTTTTCGATCTTGTCGCCGTTAAGCGATTGCTTGATAACAAGGGACTTCAACGGGATGGCAACGTCCTTCTCGCCGACTCCGAGAAAGCCACCAACTCCGATCACAACGGCCCGCACCACGCCATTGCTCTCGATCACCACGTCTTCGATGTCACCGATTTTTGCGTTGTCCGGTCCCATGACCTTGGTGCCAATCAGTTTGCTGGCCCGCCATTCGCTGTTAATCTGCTGATGCAGAAATGCGCTGCTGGCAGACGATGGCGGCGCTATCGTTGAGGGAGCGGCCAGCGGCTTGGTTGCGCCAGGCGCCGTCGGTGGCGGGCTCGATTGCGCGAATGCCGATGAGAGCATCAGTGCCGCAAACGCGGTGGTTGTGAGAGTATGTTTTAACATTTTGAGCCTCCATGGAAATGCGCACAGATGTGCGCGGAACAAACCTGCCGCGTCATGCTTGGCGCGGCGGCCCGTACAAATAGAATGCGCGAGCGCTGCTTTCGTTCCGACAAGTAAGTGTTATTGGTGAAGGCGCGACGAAAGCGTCCTCGCGCATGATCCGGCGAAGTGGGAACCGGTTCGCCGATAAGATCATGCGCAAGATTCATAAGTTAGCGCGCGATCGGACGCAAAACCGGCACCCACTTTTGCTGATCGCGCGCTGGGTGCGTTATCAGCGGTTGCTTGCGCTCGCCACAACCGCTCGCGATTCACGATCCGGACCAAAGTCGTCCGCGCTTTCAATCGACAGGATTATGGCCAGGCGGGCTCGGGCCCGATTGACGCGGCTCTTGGTCGTGCCAACCGCGCAGCCGCAGATCTGCGCGGCTTCTTCGTAGGAAAAACCGGATGCACCGACGAGGATGAGAGCTTCCCGCTGGTCGGCCGGGAGCTGGGTCAGCGCTTGACGGAATTCCTGGAATTCCAAATGGCCGTGCTGTTCCGGAGGTGTCTTCAGATTTTCGGCAAAGTGGCCGTCAACGTCTTCAACTTCACGGCGCCGCTTGCGGTATTCGGACCGGAACTGGTTGCGCAGGATGGTGAACAGCCAAGCCTGCAGGTTAGTCCCTGGCTCGAATGAGTTGATGTTCGTGAGCGCGCGAACCAGGGTTTCCTGAACGAGGTCGTCGGCACGGTCAACTTTGCCAGACAACGAGATGGCGAACGCACGAAGGTGCGGTAGCGTCGCAAGAATATTTTCTCGCACCGACGCCTCGATACCCATCAACATTATCCTTTGTCGTCTCGCTTATCGAGCTTTTGTAGTAACTCCGTGAAGCGATCCGGCACCGTCTGATTGACCAGATCATCGTACATGGCCCGCAATTGCTTGCCGATCACGCCCTGGACATCGCGACCAAGTGTTCCATCGCTCGCTGGAAGGGCATCTGTCGCATGCATTTTTGGCCCGGTTTTAACCGGCTTACGCCCTTTCATTTTAGCTTAACCCTCTATTAAACCTTGAGAATTCTGGCTATCGGTCTGTGTCTATGATGACATAATCCCAAACCCGCATAATAGTTCCCTTTCGCGCGGAACTTATTTTAGGGTCAGGCGTTTGGATAGCGAAGCTTACACTTTCATGAGGGGAATATTTGTGTCCAAATCGGAACGTGTTGCACAGCATTTGCCATTCCTGCGGCGCTACGCGCGTGCGCTTACGGGTAATCAGGCGTCCGGAGACGCCTATGTCGCCGCCACATTGGAAGCCTTGATCCAGGATCAATCGGTACTCGATGGTGAAGGTACTCGGGTAGCGCTGTTCCAGTTGTTCACGAAAATCTGGAATTCGGTTCCGCTCAACGGGACAACCGTGGGCGTCGACGAATCCAGCCCTCCTGAACAAAAGGTGGCAAGTTTGACGCCATTGCCGCGTCAGGCGTTCTTGCTCGTGGCGCTTGAAGGATTCACCGAAGAGGATGCGGCGCATATCATCGGCTGCGATGTTGCGGCACTGCGACATCTGGTCGAGGAAGCCGGGCGCGAACTCGCCGCCGAGATCGCGACCGACGTGCTGATCATTGAGGATGAAACGTTCATCGCTCTCGACCTCGAAGCGCTGGTCAAGGGGCTTGGTCATCAGGTGATTGGTGTTGCGAGAACCCACGCCGAAGCCATCAAGCTCGCGCAGAAGAAGGCGCCGGGTCTTATTCTCGCCGACATCCAGCTTGCGGATGGAAGTTCTGGCATGGATGCTGTTCACGAGCTGCTGCGTTCCTTTGAAGTCCCTGTCATTTTCATTACTGCCTATCCCGAACGTCTTCTGACCGGAGAGCGGCCGGAGCCGACCTTCCTGATTTCAAAACCGTTCCAGCCGGCGATGGTGACGGCGATCGCAAGCCAGGCGCTGTTCTTCGAACGCAATGCACAGCAGCGCAAACGCCGTGTGTCGGTGTAAACTCTCACGCCTTCGTCTGTAATTTTCCGTAATTCAAGCACTCCGCGCCTCGTAAATTCTCTGGGGCGGTCCCAGATTGCTGTCGGTGGCGAACAAAAAGGCATGGGCGCAGTCGCTAACGCGACTGCGCCCATAGTGGCCGGCCAAACACGAGGGGCTTTGGGGACGAGAATGACCGGTTGCCATGATAACTCGAATGGCATGTGTTTGTTCCAGGCTCCCTGAAAATATTTTGTCGTTTTTTTTGCACGACGCTGAATCTCAAAAATAATTTTGATCTTCGCATCCTTAAAAATCACAAATAACTGAGCCAAGCGGTGCGCCGGGCGGAACTTCTATTTGCCAGCCACGTTAATGATCCAGTGAGGAATAGCGGACCTCAGGTTCCGCGCCCGCATTTGCGATCGAAGACGATGATTCAGTTGTCATTTTATGTCCGCCGTCCTTCTCCCAACCAAAGGAGATTGTCATGCGTGCGCTGAATAATCTCCGGCTTGGTCTTGCAGCCATCACAATGGCACTTTGCGTTGACCCGGCCGCAGCGCAATCGGGCGATCTGTTTAGTGCGCTGTTTGGCATATTTGGAAGTCGGCAGCCTGTCTCCCCACGCGAGTCAGTGCCGTATTCCTCCGACAATTCATCGATCGATGCGCCGGCCACCAGATTTGTAGGCGCCATTTCCTATTGCGTCAGGCTATGCGACGGGCGCTATTTCCCGATGTCGCACTCCACTGCGTCCGCGACGCCGGCTATGCGCTGCAGCGCACTATGTCCCGCGAACGCGACCCAGATTTATGCCGGAAATGTGGGCTCGCATATTGCCCAGGCGCTCGCGCCAAACGGTCGGTCCTATTCCGAGCTGCCCACTGCCTTCGCCTACCGCACTCAGCTGGTTCCGGATTGTACGTGCAATGGGAAAAATGTCTTCGGTCTGGCAGCCATCGCCATTGAGGCGGATCTCACATTGCGCCCAGGCGACCTCGTCGCGACGAAGCAGGGCCTCAAGGTTTTTGTCAAATCGAAGCAGGGTGCGCGTAATGCCGAAAATCTCAGCCCAGTCGAGAGCTATTCTGGACTTTCCGCGAAGCCTGTTCGGAAGCCGCTGACAGTGAGTGTTGTAATATCGAGTGAGCTACAGCGCGGCGCGCAATAAAGCATTCATCGATGAAGCCCGGTGGATGCTTCACTAGCGGGTCCAGTGCCACACTGACCCCAAGCAAAAGTATTGTTTGCATGGCCTTCGTTCGCTCGCATGTTATGCCGTGCCGCTCTTCTATTGTCACAAACGACGGGAACTTTTGGCCGCCGGCAGCGTTTACTGCTATAGGCCAACGGTCCGTTCAGGAGCCGCCGTTTGTCAGGAGGTTCCCGTGTATACCTCGCCCTTACTTTCCAGTTACATCCTCAGTGCGATCGTCGCCGCTCTGCTGGCGACCAATGTCTTCGATAGTCCGCTGAGTCTCGTGTCTGCGGTCCAATTTCCGCGCCATCCCCTGCAAGCGAGCGCCGAACCTGCCTTCTCAAAAGTAACCGCTACAACAAACGTCAACCGTTCCCGCAAAAGCGATCGGTTGCCTGTAATACGTGCTGATCCGGTGACAAACACCACGATCATTCTAAAGAATGTTGGCGCACCGGTGCACATCGTCCGAAGTGCGAGTGGTACGGCGGTGCAGCCAAGGACTTTAGAAATCAATGATGGTAAGCGCGCTCCAACGCTAACACCTGCGCCGCAGCGCCACTGTGAAGGGCTGGCAAGCCCATACGCCGATCCAATCTTGAGCCGTTTCATTGGGCGCTGTTTTGTCTAGACGGATTCTGCGCGACTCCGTGACCGCGGGCTAGATGCACGGAC
>Ga0315281_10001000_pt1 | contig 40923 bp, 39 predicted proteins | sample YL17G07_0_MG_FD_204540 | JGI IMG/M metagenome (GOLD analysis project Ga0315281, IMG submission 204540) | Sediment microbial communities from Yellowstone Lake, YNP, Wyoming, USA - YL17G07_0 | ecosystem: Environmental > Aquatic > Freshwater > Lake > Sediment | place: USA: Wyoming | collected...
TCGGCCCTCAAGCTCGAGAAGAACATCATGTTTCTGACCATCACGCTGATCGTCTTCGTGGCCGCCCTGAACATCATCGCCACCCTCATCCTGATGGTCATGGAGAAGACCCGCGACATCGGCATCCTCATGGCCATGGGGGCGACGGCCCGCCAGATCCAGAGGATTTTCTTCCTCCAGGGGGCCCTGATCGGGGTCGTCGGGACGACCCTGGGCGTCATTCTGGGTCTCGCCTGGTGCTGGATGGCCAATACCTTCCGGCTGATCAGGATCCCGGTGGACATCTACCAGATCTCCTACGTCCCCTTCCGGCTCGGGGGGCTCGACCTCATCCTTATCATCGGAGTCAGCCTGGCCATCAGTTTCCTCTCGACTCTTTTCCCATCCCACCGGGCCGCCAAGACGGACCCGGTCGTCGCGTTGAAATATGAATGACATCGCCCTGAGCGCAGAGAACCTGGGCAAGGTCTACCCCTTGCCGAAAGGGGAGCTCTGCGTCTTCCAAGGGATCAATTTCGAACTTCAGCGGGGGGACCTGGCGGCCATCATGGGCATGTCCGGCGTCGGCAAAACGACGCTCCTCAACCTCCTGGGGGCCTTGGACAGGCCGAGCGAGGGCACGATCCGGCTGGACGGCGAAGACCTCGCAGTCTGCTCGGACCTGGAGATCTCCGGGTTGCGGAACAGCAAGATCGGCTTCGTTTTTCAGTTCTACCACCTCTTGCCCGAATTCACCGCCCTGGAAAACATCAGTATGCCCCTCCTCATACGGGGAACGGGCCGCAAGGAGGCCCAGTTCAGGGCCCGGCGGCTCCTGGAAGAGGTCGGCCTCGGGGACAAGGCGAATTTCAGGCCGGGGCAGATGTCCGGAGGGGAACAGCAGAGAGTAGCGATCGCCCGGGCCCTCGTGAACGAACCCAAAGTCCTCCTGGCTGACGAGCCGACGGGAAACCTGGACTGGAAAACGGGGGAGATGATCCTTAGGCTCATCCTGGATCTTCACCAAAAGAAAGGTCTCTCCTCGGTCATCGTGACCCATAACGAAAAGATCGCCGCATATTGCCATAAGCTCTATGTCATGGAAGCCGGCGTGTTGAAACTTTTGCCCCCCTCAGGGCGTTAGAACTTACGTGAAACGCTCCGGGCGGAAATCCCTGACCTCGGCCTTTCCTCCCAAAGGCATAAATCCAGTCCGGATGAAGAATTTTCCCAGCGCCGGTCGGCCGCCCGCCTCTTTCCAGAGGAAGCGTTTCTTTACGTGTGATGAACGGCATTAGAGCAAGGACGATGCCTGGAGAAACTTATTGGAGGGCGGAGATGGCATGGGGCCTCGACCGGAGGGAGATGAGATGCTGACCTCTTCGGAAATAGACTGAACCGATGGAATGTGGTATAAGGATGTGATCATGAAGAAGATGATACCGGCTCTCCTGTTGGCCTTTTTCCCCCTGATCCTCTCCGCCCAGGAAATGGTGGAAAAGATCGAGATCATGGGGAACGACAGGGTGACCAAGGAGACCATCCAATATTACCTCTCGGCAAGGGAAGGGGACTATTTTAACGAGGATCTCCTCAAGAGGGATTTCCGGGTCCTCTGGTCGACCGGATTCTTCGCGGACGTCCGGATTGAGCAGGCGGAAGGGACCAAGGGAAAGATCATCAAGATCATCGTCGAAGAGAACCCGGTCATCAAGAGCGTGGCCTATAAGACCGGAAAGAAGGTCAAGGAAGACGACATCGTCAACAAGCTCAAGGAGAAGGACGAGTACATCCTGCCCTACTCTTATTACAGCCCCGCCAAGGTCCAGAAGATCAAGCGGACGATCGGCGACCTCCTCGCGGAGAAGGGCCTCCAAGCTGCCAAGATCGACACCGAAGTCGCTAAGAAGGGCAAGAACGAAGTCGATCTCCTGTTCAAGATCGATGAGGGCCCCAAGGTCCGCGTTGGCCAGGTCGTCTTCGAAGGGAAGGCCAAACTGCCCGAGAGCTTCCTCCGTGAGGCCATGAAGGACAACAAGACGCACAACCTTCTCTCCTGGGTCGGCGGCAAGGATGTCTTCAAACAAGGCAAGGTCCCCGACGACATGGCGCTCATCAAGAAGAAGTTCCAGGAGAACGGCTATATGGAGGCCACGGTCGGTGAGCCCAGGATCGAAGAGATGCAGAAGCGGACGATCTTCTTCCGGAAGCAGAAGATGATGAAGATCGTCATCCCCGTCAACGCCGGCTACCTCTACCGCGTGGGTGAGATCAAGGTCGAGGGCAACAAGGCGGTCAACGGAAAGTACCTGAGGAGCCTGGTCAAACTCGAAAAGGGCCAGGTCTACAGCACCCAGGTCAGGGAAAAGGCCATCGAGAAGATGGGGGAGACCTACCGCGACGGCGGCTATCTCTACGCCCAGGTTGCCCCCGTCGAGAACCTGGACCCCAAGAACAAGATCGTCAACGTCACCTTCAACATCTACGAAGGCGAGGTCGCTTTCCTTCACAGGCTCGAGTTCAGGGGCAATATCTACACCAAGGACAAGGTCATCCGCCGGGAAATGCTCCTCCGGGAGGGGGACCGGTTCAGCCTGGCCTATTTTAAGGACAGCATTCTCCGCATCAAGCAGCTGGGCCTGGTCGACCTGGAGAAGGAACCCGACATCAAGCCAAATCCCGAGGACCCCACCCAGATCGACGTCCAAGTCAACGTCAAAGAGCTGCAGAGGAACAACATCCAGTTCACCGCGGGCTACAGCGGCTATGAAGGCACGTTCGTCGCTCTGAGCTATTCAACCGTCAATTTTCTGGGCGCGGGGGAGAATCTGGAGTTCATGATCCAGCAGGGAAAGAGGGTCAAAAACTACAGCTTCGGTTTCACCGAACCCTACCTCTTCGACCTGCCGATCACCCTGGGATCCAACATCTACGACCGCAAGATCGATTATCCCTATCTTTACAATCAGAAGAGCACGGGGATCGATCTGACGCTGGGCGCCAGGCTCATCGAATACTGGCGGGCTAATATCACGTACAGCTACCAGAATGTCAATGTCACCGTCCCCACAGACAGCGCGTATTATAGCTATTACTCGTCCATGTACGGCATTGGGAAATACAACATGAGCTCGATCGAGCCGCTCCTTTACAGGTCCACGGTCGACAGCCCGCTGACCCCGACCCGGGGGACGATGTATTCCCTCTCGTTCAAGTTCGCGGGCTCCTTCCTGGGGGGCGAGATCAGTCTTTATCGGCCGAGATTCGAAATCTCCCGCTTCCAGCCGTTCATCGCCAACCATGTGATCGGCATCCACCTGGAATACCAGGTTGTCAAGGCGATCAAGGGGTCCCAGGTTCCGTTCTGGGAGAAGTTCTACCTCGGGGGCGAGCGTTCGGTCCGGGGCTATGAGATCTATACCATCGGCCCTCGGAGCGCGGACAACACGGTCATCGGCGGCGACAAGTCGCTTGTCGTCAACGCAGAATACATCATTCCCGTCGGCGGGCCCCTCAATGTGATCCTTTTCTACGACATGGGCGATGCCATTACGTCCAAGGAAAAGTTCAGCCTGAAGGGCATGTACACGTCCGCGGGCCTCGAGGCCCGGATCTTCGTGCCGGCCCTGAGGGTTCCGTTCCGTCTCATTTTCGCGTATAATAATAAAAAGATCTACGCGGACGAATCGAATTTCGCGTTCCGATTCGCGGTCGGCACCACTTTTTAGGGTGTTTCGCGGGAGATTATAAATCTTAGGAGGCATTCAGATGTCGAGACGCATGATTCAATCATTGACCCTGGCCTTGTTCGTTCTTTCCTTCCTCTCCATGGGTTTCGCCCAGCAGACGGGGAAGATCGGCGTCATCAACTCCCAGATGGTCTTGGAAAAATCCGTTGAGGGGAAGCGGGCCATCACCCAGCTCCAGGATAAGGACAAGAAGAGCCAGAGCGACCTGGCCAAGCTGGACAACGAGATCAAACAGCTCGAGGCCAAGCTGAGCACGCAGCGGCTGACCCTGACCGATGAAGCGGCCATGCAGATTAACTCCGATTTGGAGAAGAAGAAAACCGATCAGAAGAGGCTCTCCGAGGACGGCGTCCGCGAGATCCAGGAGCTCCAGTACCGGCTCTTCAACAAGGTCCAAGGCGAGCTCATCCCCATCATCGAAGGGCTCGGCAAGGAGAAGGGAATGGACGTCATCTTCGACCTGGCCAAGAGCGGAGCCGTCTACTTCAACCCCATTATCGACCTCACGGACGATGTCATCCGGCGCTACGACGCCTCCAAGGCCGCCCCGGCCAAGTGACGGACATTGATCAATATCGAACAGATCCAGAAGTTCCTCCCTCACCGGTTCCCCTTTCTGCTCGTGGACCGGGTGAAGGAAGTCCATCCGGGCAAGTCCATTGTCGCCCTCAAGAACGTGAGTTGCAATGAGCCCTTCTTCCAAGGGCACTTTCCCGGGAAGATGATCATGCCCGGGGTTCTGATCGTCGAGGCCATCGCCCAGGCGGGAGGGATTCTTCTTTTCAATTCCATTCCGAACCCGCAGCGAAAATTCGTGGTCCTGACCAAGATCGACAACACAAAGTTCCGAAGGCAGGTTGTCCCAGGGGACCAGCTGAAGCTCGAAGCCGAGATCCTGAAGCTCAAGAGCAAGTACTGCTATTTAAAGGGCAGGGCGATCGTCGAAGGGGAAGTGGCCGTCGAGGGAGAGATGGTCGCCAGCATTTTGGACCTCGAGGAGATGAATGAGCTCACATGACATCACCATCCATCCCACGGCGACGGTCCATCCGAAAGCCCGGCTGGACTCCGGCGTGTGGGTCGGACCGGGCTGCGTCATCGGAGAAAAGGTCAGCCTGGGCCGGAACACCCGGCTTGAATCCAACGTCTCGATCATCGGCCTGACCGAAGTCGGCGCGGACTGCCGGTTCGCGCCGTTCTCTTCCATCGGGACGGAGCCCCAGGACATCGGTTACAAGGGGGATGAGACCGTCGTCCGGATCGGAGACGGCAATATCTTCAAGGAATTCATCACGGTTCATCGCGGAACGGTCAAAGGGGGAGGTCTTACCCGGATCGGAGACCGCAACTACTTCATGGCCTATGTTCATGTCGCCCACGACTGCCGGATCGGCGACGAGACGATCTTTATCAACAGCGTGACGCTGGCAGGCCATGTGACCGTCGGGGATTTCGCCACGGTCGGCGCCTTCACGGGAGTCCACCAGTTTTGCCGGATCGGCAGGTACGCCTTTACCGGAGGGTTCACGGTCATCACCCAGGACCTTCCGCCTTTCTGCCGGGTGGCCGGCATGAGGCCGGTCAAGATCTACGGCCTGAACAGCGTCGGCCTCAGGCGAAGGGGCTTCTCCAACGCCAGAATCAACGCCCTGCGCGAAATGATCAAGATCCTCTTCTACTCGGACCTCAACACCGTCCAGGCTCTGGAGAAGATCGAGGCCTCGTATCCTCCCGGGGAGGACCGGGACGAGCTCACCGGGTTCATCCGGTCGTCCAAACGGGGGATCATCAAGAAGACGGCCGAACCATGGGAGACCGACTCGGAATAATCGCCGGCTCCGGGGAATTTCCCCTGCTCGCGGCCGGGGAGGCCGGGGCGCGGGGGTACGAGTGCGTCATCGCCGCGATCCGGGGGGAGGCTGACGACTGCCTTCGGGACCGGGCCGGGATCGTCGAATGGTTCGAAGCCGGTGAGATCTCCCGCCTTTCCAGGTTCCTCAAGGGCCACGGCGTCTCTGGCGTTCTCATCGCCGGAAAATTCTGCCAGGAGACCGCATTCCGGACCGGGGGCTTGGACGCCGCCGCTTTGTTTCTCCTGGGACGGGCCGAGGGGAAGAGTCCCGTCCGGCTGATCGCGGCCCTGATCGAGTTTCTGGAAGGACAGGGCCTTCCGGTCCTGGACCCGACGCCTTTCCTGAGCCCTTACTTCTGCTCTCCCGGGACGCTGACGAGGACGAAACCGGACCACCGCGTCCTTATGGACATCGAATATGGCCTCTCGATCGCCGGGGCGCTCGCCGACCTCGATGTCGGGCAGACCGTCATCGTCAAGGACCGGGCGGTCATCGCGATCGAAGGTATCGAGGGCACGGACCGGGCCATTATACGCGGAGGCGAACTCGCGGGTCCCGGGACCGTTGTGATCAAGGCCGGCCGTTCCAGGCAGGACCCCAGGATCGATCTCCCGGCCGTAGGCCTTGAGACGGTGCGGGCTCTCGTCGGGGCCGGTGCGGGGGCCCTGGCTTTCGAAGCGGAGAAGCTCCCGTTCTTCCAGAGGGAGGCCGCCGTCGCTCTGGCGGACGGCAGCCGGATCGTCATCATCGCCAAGGAGAGACAACCATGAACAAGGTCAGAGTCGGAATCATCGGAGTCGGATACCTAGGGATCCAGCACGCCCGGATCCTGTCCTACCTGGAGGAAGCGGAGCTCAAGGCGGTTGCGGACATCGACTTCCAGAAGGCCCTCCAGATCGGCAACCGCCACGGCGTCAGGTACTTCCAGAACTACGAGGAGATGATCGACGACATCGACGCCGCCGTTGTGGCCACGGACACGTCGGCCCACTTCTCCGTTTCCATGAACCTTCTCAAGCAGGGGAAGCACGTGCTCGTCGAGAAGCCCATCACGGCGACCGTCGAGCAGGGGGAACAGCTCGTGGAGCTTGCTGCGAAGAACAACCTTATCTTCCAGGTCGGCCATCTCGAGCGCTTCAACCCTGCCGTGGAGGCCATCGAGAACATGATCTCGGAGCCGAAGTTCATCGAGGTCCAGCGGCTGGGGTCGTTCTCGGCCCGCTCCCTCGACATCGACGTCGTCATGGACCTCATGATCCACGACCTGGACATCATCATGGCCCTGATCAAGGACGATGTCGTCGCCATCAAATCCTCGGGAATCCACGTCGTCTCCGAGAAGACCGACATCGCCAACGCCAGGCTGGAGTTCAAGTCAGGATGCGTGGCGACACTTACGGCCAGCCGTGTCCACCAGGGCAAGGTCAGGAAGCTCCGGATCTTCGAACCGACCTCGTATTATTCCATCGATTACATCGACCAGGAGGTTAAGATCTTCCCGCTGGACGGCCGGCAGACGGACATCAAGACCCTGAAGATCCAGAAGGAAGAGCCGCTCAAGAAGGAACTGAAGAACTTTCTGGAATGCATCGAGGCCGGGAAGAATACCAAGGTCACCGGCGCGGAAGGGCTTCGGGCCCTGCGCCTGGCCTACGACGTCATCCGGGAAGCCGAGACCTGACCGGGCGGGCGGCTCACTCGACAGTCTTGATGAGCCGGCCCTTCTTCATCGCTCCAGGGATCCGAAGATCACTTGGCCATCTGGAAAAGAGAGTCCTGCAGGCCGGAGTTGTAGGTGATCTTGGTGAGCGTCATCCTCGCGAATTCCGCGCCGTCCTGGAGGATGGTCATGGAGTGGGCCGCCATGAGGTCTCCTTCCTTCCTGTAATCGGACATAAGGGTCTCGGTCAGGACCTCTCCCCCTCCCATCTGGCCCATGGTCATCGTCTTGGTTTTATTGGTGAGGTAAGTGGCGGAATCCACGTATAGGGTGCTCTTGTGGCCGTCGGACATCGTCTGTTCCAGGATCAGGCAATCCTTGTCGCCGACCTTTTCCTTGCCTTTGAGTTCATAGGTGATTCCGTACTTCTCAGGGTTGAGGATGGAATCATTGCCCAAGGACTGGCGCTTGAACTCCTTGGCGAGGCTTTCGGGCATCTCTTCCGTGGCGCCGGTTTGCGGGTTGAGGAACCAGGCCTTCTGGCCGTCAAAGGCCTGCGTGATGACCATGCCCATGGCTTCGATGTCCATCCGCATCATGTTGGGCTCCTTTTGGTACATGGTCAACATGGCGTTCATGCCCTGCTGGACCAGTTCCATCGTCCCGGAAATGGTGGTGTCCTTGGCGGCCTCCAGGGCCTTCCGCCCGCCCTGGGCCTCGATCATCTTGTCTAAGACCTCTTTTGAAGTTTGGCCGAACCCCTGGACGGGGAGAATGGATAGGATGAACAATCCCGCCAGGACCCAGATCAATGTCTTTTTCATCGTTCCTCCTCTAAAATTTTCCGGATAGCCTCACTTTTGAATACGTCAATTCTAATGAAAAATCCAAAAAAAAGAAAGGGAATGATGTCCTTGTTGATTTTGTCCCGCGCTCTGGGTCAAAATGGGGCTCATATTTGCTTCTTTTCCCGAAGGAAGGAGAAAACGCATGGAGATCAAACCCATTGAATACATGGCCTGGGCCAAGACGAAGCCCAAGACCGGCATCAACCTGAGCCTGAGCGGTCTCATGGGGCTATCCCGTGAAGAGCTGGCTGTCGATTGGGACGGTCTGGAGATCAACGGGGACCACCCCTATGGCTATCCACCGCTTTTGGAAGCCATCGCCATGCGCCACCGGGCCCGCGTCGACAACGTCTGCCCGGTCGTCGGGGCGTCCCAGGGGATCTTCTCCGTCTGTGCCGCCCTCCTTGCGCCGGGGGACGACGTCCTGGTGGAAAGACCGGCCTATGAACCCTTCCTGGCCGTACCCCGGCTGTTCGGGGCGAACGTTACGCGGTTCGAACGAAGGTTCGAGAACGGCTACCGCGTCGACCCGGAAGAGTTCCGCCGGGCCTTCACGCCCCGAACGAAACTCGTCCTTTTGGCGAACCCGCACAACCCGAGCGGGGTCGCGCTTTCCCATGAAGAGGTCTTGGCGCTGGCCCTGGCGAGCGAAGAGAAGGGTGCGACAGTCCTCATCGACGAGATCTACCTTGAATTCCTGGAAGGGGAGAAGGCCGGGACCGCGTTCGGCTTGGCCCCCAACATCGTCGTGACGTCGAGCCTGACCAAAGTTTTCGGACTGGCAGGGCTCCGCTGCGGCTGGGTCCTGGCCCCGGCAGGCCTGGCGGCGGTCCTGCGCCGGCTCATGGATTATGTGATCGTGGAACAGGTCTTCATCGGGGAACAGGTCGCCGCCCGGATGTTTGCCCGGCTCGACGAGATCCGGCGGCGATCAAGACCCCTCGTCGAGGAAAACCTCCGGATCGTCAGCGGCTTCATGCGGGACCAGGAAGCTCTGGAATGGGTGGCGCCCGACCCCGGGATCATCTGTTTTCCAAGGCTTCGCGGCGCCCGGGACGCGACGGACCTCGCCCGACGCCTGATCGAGGGCTACGACACGGGCATCGTTCCCGGCAGGTTCTTCGAGGAGCCGCGAAGCTTCAGGCTCGGGTTCGGGATCCCGACCGATAGCTTGGTCCGGGGACTCGGGAATCTGAAAAAAGCTATCCATCAGTTAGGCTTGAAGATGCCGTAGCGGCTGATCTTATGGTAGACGGCCGTTCGCGAAATGGCCAGGATCCGCGAAACATGGGTGACGTTGTGCCTCGTGACCTCGAGGAGGAAGCCAAGGTAATCCTTCTCGAGCTCCCTAAGCGTTGGGAGATCGGGGTTCTCTTTCACGGTTTCAAGATAATATTCGAGATAGCTTTTCATGCCATCGCCTCGTTCCCGTCTTCCGGACCAAGCGCCTGTTGTCGGCCGGGATCTTTGATGAAGAGCTTCATGAGACCAGGATTATGAGCAAGAATAATGCCAATCAGTTGTTAGCTTTCTAATTTATTGTAAATAAACATAATATAGAATATGTGGGCTTCCACTGAAGGTTTTCCAATAAGTTCAATATATGGACATAATTTGATTATTCAATTATGTAACTAGTTGTCAACAAATATAATGACAACTAGTTATTCACAATGTATTGAAACAGGTCATATCGAGCGAGCCGGCAGAGCCTTTTCAGCGTCTCCCAGGCGGTTTTCTCGGGCCCCTTTCCAACGACCTGAGGCCGGCGGCAAGCGCCGGGTCGATTTTCCCGGGATTCGGCGGGCGCACCCCGAGCCTGAGATTTCTTCTCACACGAAAAGAAATGCGAACATTCGGCAACGCAAAATTGCCGATAGGACGTGAATCGGAATTCCGGGACATGAATCCATTCCCTGGAATTGGTATCGTGTCCCTGGAATTCCTGGTATTACCAGAAGTCGGCGGCATCGCTTGAGAAAAAAAGAATCGTATCGGCAATTTTGAGCGGTAACGGAAAGGTTGACTGCGGGGAGAAGATGCGCTATAGAGTTATCAGTCAACCCCATGAACCCGGAAAGAGAAAAATACCTGACGATCTTCGAGACGATCCCCAATCCCGCTTTTATCCTCGACGTCGAGAACCGCATCGACAATATCAATAACGCGGCGTTCGATCTCTTCCGTGACGTCCTGCCCGCCGGGGTTAGCTATTACGGCAAGGCCCATATCGGCGGGATCCTGCCGTGGCTGAAAGAGGACCTCGAGGCGTTCGTTGGGGGGGAAGACCTCGAGACCACGTTCGAGAAGGACGTCGAGACCCGAAAGGGACTCATCCACTTCCAGATCAAGCTGAAACGCATGCTGGACCTCTACGAGAAATTCGTCGGGACGATCATCATCCTGAATGACATCTCCTACCTCAAACAGGCGGAGAGGACTGTGGCCAGGGCCCGTGATTTTTACCTGACCCTCTTTGAAGAGTTCCCCACCCAGATCTGGAGGGCGGGAATCGACGGCAAATGCAACTACGTCAATAAGGCCTGGCTCTCGTTCACTGGGAAGAAAATTGAGGAGGAGACCGGAGACGGTTGGATCCTGGACATCCACGAGGATGACAAGGAGAGGTTCAAACAGGCCTTACTGGAGGCCCTAAAAACCAGGGATCCCTTCGAAGCGGAATTCCGGATCAGGCGCCACGACGGCCGCTACCGCTGGGCCCTGAGCTTGGGCAGGCCTTTCAATGACCTCGAGGGCGGATTCGCCGGTTACATCGGCTCCTGCACCGACATCCAAGACCGCAAGGCCTATGAGGATGACCTGATCTACCGGGCCACCCATGATTCTCTTACCGATCTTCCCAACAGGCGCCTCCTCGAAACGGACCTCCCCCGCGTCATCGCCAGGGCCGGGCGCGGCGGCGAAAGCGTCATCCTGGTGCTGGACATCGACCAGTTCAAGAATGTCAACGACACCTTCGGCCACAACGCCGGCGACCAGGTCCTCATCGACTTCAGCAAGGTGCTCCTGAAGCAGTTTCGGAAGGACAGTGACCGGCTGACCCGGATCGGCGGGGACGAGTTCGCGGTCCTGTTCGAGGACACAGATATCGGCAAAGCCGGGACCATCGCCCAGAGGCTCTGTGAGTCCGTCGCGAACTCCGATTTCCTCCCCGACAGGGGAGGTGTCCGGATCAGTCTCAGCGTGGGACTGGCCCTCATCAAGGAAAGGGAAACCCCTGAGGCGATCCTGTCCAGGGCCGACAAGGCCATGTACAGAGCCAAGGAACTGGGGGGGAACCGGATCATCATCGCCGAATGAAGGCGGAACAAAGGAGACAGACTGATGGACAGGACTATCGCGATTCTTCTCGTGGCCGGATCGGCGGTCCTTCTCTTTTCGGAGCCGGTCCGCGCCGAGGTCACGGGCTTCGGCGTCAAAGCGGGGCTGTCCTATGCCAATATCCACGGCCATGACGTTTACGAGCAGAGGTCCAGAATGGGTTTCAGCGCGGGAGCGTTCCTGACCTTCGGCCTTGGCTCTTTTTTTGCCGTCCAGCCGGAGGTCCTATTCGTCACGAAAGGATCGAAGTATTCGAACGGCAGCGGCGCGGACGTTTACCGGGAAACGCTGGGCCTCGATTATATCGAAGTTCCGGTCCTGATAAAGTTCTTCCTCCCGGTCGCCGGGTCCTTCAAGCTCCATCTCTTTGTTGGTCCGTCGTTGGCCTTCAAACTTCGAGCCAGGGTAAAGGCGACCTTCGGCGGAGAGACCGAGGTGGAGACCCTGGACAACGTCAAGAACACGGACTTCGGCCTGGCGGCAGGTGTCGGGTTGGAACATCCCCTGGGACGGGGGAGGCTGACCCTCGACATCCGCTATACAGCGGGCATAAGCTCCCTGTCCAAGGGAACCGGCGATGACATCAAGAACGGCGCCCTCGGACTCTTTGCCGGATATTCGTTCTGAGCGTCCGGCAGATCATGACATCGAAATCAAACAGCGGAGCCCCAACGATGGGTTATCGGGACAGCTTGAATTTCGCCAGCTTGTTGTAGAGCGTCGTCCGGGAGATCCCCAGGATACTGGCCGTCCGCCTCAGGTTTTTCTTCGTGACCTTCAAGAGATAGGCGATATACTCCTTCTCAAGGCTTTCGAGCGTCGAGAGGTTCTCCTTGCGGAGGAACGATAGCCCTCCCTCGGGGGCCTCGAAATCGCGGAGGTGTTTGGGCAGGTTTGGGACGTCGATGAAATCCTTCTTGCACATCATGGAAGCACTTTCCAGGACGTTCTCCAACTCCCTGACATTCCCGGGCCAACTGTACTTCAGGAAGATTTTCTGGACGTCGCGCGAAACGCCCCGCATGCTTTTGGAAAGGTCTTTGCTGTGGGTCTGGAGGAAGTGCCGGACGAGCAGAGAGATGTCCTCGAGCCTCTCCCTGAGGGGCGGCAGGTGGATTTCGACCCTGTTCAACCTGTGGAAAAGGTCCTCCCGGAAGGTGTTGTTCCGGATGGCTTCGCTGAGATCGCGGTTTGTCGTGGCTATCACCCGGACGTCGATGGTCCTGTTCTCGTTGGCGCCCAGGGGACGAAACTGGTGGTTCTCCAGGACCCTCAGCAGCTTGGCCTGAACGGCGATCGGGATCTCGGCGATTTCGTCGAGGAAGATGACGCCCTTGTCGGTCTCTTCGAAGAGGCCCCGCTTGTCCTTGTCCGCACCGGTGAACGCTCCTTTCCTGTAGCCAAAAAGTTCCGATTCAAAAAGGTTCTCCGGGATGGAGGCACAGTCGCAGATGACGAGGTCCTTGTCCCGGCGCGGTCCGGTGGCATGCACCGCCCGGGCCACCATTTCCTTTCCGGTCCCCGTTTCCCCGGTGATGAGGACGCTGGTGAAGTGCTTGGCAATGTTCTCGATGAGCCCGAAGACCTCGAGCATGGAAGGGTTGCGGCTGACCATGCCCTGGAAGATGTATTTCTTTTCGAGCTTCTTCTCGAGTTGGAACGTCTCCCTCCGCAGGGCCCTTTTCTCGGAGATCCTCCGCAGGACTTCAGAGACCGTGGCGGGCTGAAAGGGCATGGCGACGTAGTCCGTGGCCCCCATATGGATCCAGCCCAGGATGGCTTCCGAATCGAGCCCCCGCCCCATGATGACGACGTCGATGAGGGAATCGAAATGTTTCAGCTTCTTTAGGAGGGACTCCGATTCCTGACGGGCCTCGGCCGAGTCGACGAGGACGATCCTGACGGCGTTCTCCCGGACGATGGACAGGCAGTTTTCGTCCGGCCGGCAGAAGAAGAGGCTGAAGTCTCCGGCCAGCGAGGTCTTTTGGACGGCGCTGTAGAGAGAGAATTCCCTGGAAACGATCAGGAGGTTCGTCTGGGGTTCCATTTCGATCGATATCCGAACCACACGGTCCTCATTTTATCAATTTCCGCGGGGATTAACAACGAAATTTCCCCCGTTCATTTTGTCTTCGGGACCTGACCGGGGCGGCTGCGATGGAACTCGATCCGGATGCGCTCCCGGACCTCCTCCTCGATGCGTGAGGTCTCGAACTTGACCTGGGACAGGTACTTGATGTGGGCCCTCAAGTAGACGAGGCCCTGCTCGCAGAGGAAGCTCAGCCAAGCCCCCGAGGCCGTCTCGTCCATGAGCTCGGGCGTCTGTTCGACGAACGTGATCTGACTTCGAAAGGTCAGCCTGTTCTCCTGCGGGGACTGGCGCTTCGCGTAAAGGTTCACCCCGTCGTACAGCTCGAGCGCCTCTAGGTGCGGCTGCCAGCGGGCCGCCCAGCGGTAGTAACGGTCGGTGAACTTCTTGTTCGACTCCCGGATCCTCTCGTCCGCCTGGAGCTCCTGGGTGATGAAAGACATAAGTTCGTCGCCGGCCTCCTTCCATTTCCCGTAAATCGGGAGGCTCAGCGTCTTGTAGTAGGCGAACCAGCCCCTCGGGATCCAATAATCCCGGAAGAGGTAGGGGGAGTAGTTCGAGAACGGCTGAACCCATTCGTGGGATGGGTAGCCATGGAGGTTCAGGTATATGTCCGGCAGCCACTTGTCGTAAAGGCCTGACCTGACCGATGCTTCCGGCAGGATCGGCCGGGCTGAGTTCAGCTGGGCGCCGATATCGACACCGAGGGAACTGTAGCGTCCGGCGTGGAGGCTGTGGAAGGGCGCGAGTTTGGCGAGCTCGAAGGCCAGCGCAGCGCCGTCCGGGTTCTCCATGGGCTGGATGACGAAATTGATCTTCCGGACGGAATCCTGGTAGGCCCTGTCCCTCGCCAGGAGCTCGGCCAGCCGGAGCGTGTAGTTGGTGGAGGAGATCTCGTTGGCGTGCTGGCGGCTGCTCAGCTGGAGGGTGGGCTTGAACGTGACCAGGCGGGCTGTGGACACGTATTTACCGATGGGGGTGAAGATCTCCAGCACGGGGACGGGCCTGCCCTCGTAGGACCGACCCCCCATGTAGGCGCGGACGGCCTTGAACCGGCCAAGACGGCCGACGATATCGAGGCACATCTCGGGCGAGATCGTCTCATCCGTGGGGACAATGGTCTCTTCCGGTCGGGGAGGAGCAGGAACGGCCGCCTCTTCCTGGGATGGGAAGACCACGGGCAAACTTTCGTCCTTCTCCAGGTCCTGCCATCTGATCCGGGCCGTCAGCGTCCGGAGCTTCGGATAGTTGAATGGGTCCGCAACAAGTCCCTTGTCGGCGAGCCTCCGGTAGGAATCCATGACATCCAGGAGCGTCAGGTAATCGGCCTCCTTCTCGATCTCCATCTCGAGGAAAAGGGTTTCCATCCGATCTTCCTGGCCGTTGTAGATGAACGCCGGGACCTTCAGGGCCTTCGCCTTGAGCGCGGGGAAGGCGAACTTCCTGACGAACTCCTCCCGGTCCTTTTCCTTCCATTTGACCTCCATCTCCGGAGCGAGAGCGGGCCAGTCCTCGAACGTGATCTTGGTCCTTGCTTTCCCGCCTTCGCTCGAACGGTGGATGAGCGGGAGCACGTTCCCGGGCGCCGAGGAGCGCGATGTGTCCTCGGGAAGCGCGTCGTCCCCCCCGTCGAATCGGGTGATGCCCCTTAGGAAATCGAGCGTATCGAAGTAGATTTCGTCGTGCATGGCCTCGAGGCTGCTCACCATCTCCTCGTCCAAACCGATCCTGTAGTCGGGCTCGCTGGCCCACAGTTCGACAAGAAGTTTTTTAAAATAGGGCTGCTTGGCGAACGTCGGCTCGTAACCGGTTTTGGCGAGAATGTGGGAATAAACGGGTTTGAGGACCTCCTCTTGGTAGAACTCCCAAAACCGTTCCAGGTCGGTCTGAAGATCGACATCGAGGATGGTCTCCTTCCCGGCCTCCACCTTCAACCAGCCGGTGGTGATCTTGGACCGGCCCCACTCCGGCAGGACGTTGAGGAAGAGGATCTCCTTTGTCCTGGGAGAAAAACCCTGCTGGAAGAGGAGGGAGCCCTTTTCATCGAAAGCCAAAGCCTCATAGATGGGTCCTCCCGCCGGTTTGATCTCGAATTCGATCCTTTCCAGGGGGATCTGAAGCTCCTTGGCCAGGATCTCGTCGACCGGATAAAGCTCCTGGAGCCATCGGTAAGGCTCGGAGTAGGACCGCTTGAGCACGTTCCGCGGGTCCTCGTCCGCCGTGAACCGGATGATCATGTGGTGCACGCTTTTGTTCTTCAGCGACGCCTGGACCCTTTCCGTAAGCCAGAAGAATCCCTGCTTGTAGGCCGAAAGGACTTCGACCTCTGAACCGGCCAGGTTGTTTTCCGCGAGGACCTGTTCGATCCGCTTCTTCAGTCCCTGGCGGACCTCGGGGGACTCGCTCACTCCGAGGCTGACCTTTACGGGCTTGGGGTCCGCCTTTTTCTTCAGGGCCTCTTGGAGCAGGGCGATCGCGTCGTCTCCCTCCCAGGGGAACTCCTTCTCTTTCTCGAAGATCTTCTTGCTCTCCCTGAGGGTTTGCGTCCGGAAACTGAAGGATTGCGCCTTCAGTGAATTTTCCATGCTCTTCCTGGCCGCGTCTTCAAAAGGTCTGTTCTCCCGGGGGAGCGTGAACCGGACCTCGAAAGTATCCAGGTCTCGGTCCTTGAGCTCTTCGGCCAGCTTTTTCAGCCGGCCGTCGAAGTAGGCCTCGGCGCTCCCTTTCTCGCCGGCGAGAAATCTCTCGAAGTCCTCGGGAACGTCCTTGAGCTGGGGCCGTCCGGCCGCGTAATCATCGAAGTAGGGGAACGATTCCGTGATATAAGCAAGGACTTTTTCCAGACCGGGAGTGTCCGGCGAGTGGACCACCAAGGCGCCGGACTTGTTGAACGCGTTGGGCACAACCTGGACGAGGCCCCAGGCGTTCTCGAGCGCGGGGATTTTGAGCTTACCTGTTTTCATGAGGTCCAGGGAGAGTCCGTTCGGTCCCACGAGGATGGGCGCAACGAGCCCTTTTCCCTGCTGCTCGATCTCCGAATCCAGGTAGACGATGGGGAACGACGCCCCGGCCGAAGGCAAAACGAGCTTCGAGGCCAGTCCCGCCACTCCTTTGCAGTTCAGGCCCTCAGGGATGATGATCGAAGTTTCGAGACCGTCGAGGATCCCATCCCCGTCACGGTCGGCGTAAAGCCCCTTGATGGAAAAGAGGTTCAGCAGATCGAAATCCCGGGCCTCCCCGTCGACCTTGGCAATTTCCTTGAAGGGCGGGGTGAGGAGCCTCTTGGACGATCCCAGCCTGGGAAGGACCAGTTGGAGGTTCTTCTTGCCGTACCGGAGCTCAAAGGTGATCTGGGCGCAGCCGGGATAGGAGAGAACGGCGGACCGCAGGCCTTTCGGGCGCTGGCACTTGAGAAGGTCCAGGGCCTTGTGCGCCTTCTTCTGGTCGTCCTCGTCGGTGAAGTATATATCCACGACGAGGTCCCTGATCTCCCCCGAGGTAAACGAGAGGTTCTTTAAGGCGCCGCGGGCGGACCCGGCGGGTGGGAACTCATAGAGGGCTTCCCGGACGATGGTTTTTTGAAGAAGGACTTCTTCCTGACCCAAGAACTTGGCGAGGTCGTTCTCGAGCGAGAAATAAGTGGCGCCGGCATCGCGTCCCCAGATCTCCCAAAAATAAGGCCAGCGGAGGAAAAAGGCGCGTCCCGTCCGGAGCAGGACCTCATCCGAACCGGCGATGCAGGCGATCCCCCGCTGGTTCTTATGAGAAAAGACGAAAACGAGGCCCTTGTCGGGTCCGAGCTGGACGAGGTCGATCTTCCGGTCCTTGGCGATGTCCCTAGTCCAGCGCAGGTTGGAACCGATGAGGATGGGATTGGGCAGGCCTTCCCAGCTCTCCACCTCGGACTCACGATGGACCAGGGCGAAGTCCTGGGCCAGACTCTCCAGGTTGGCGCGGGCGGCGATGTCCGAGGCGAGGGCCAGCTCGCCGGCCGTCGGGTTGTCCGGGATAATGATGGACAGGAAGATCCTCTCTCCGAAACCGTCGCCGTCGAGGTCATGGATCGTCTTTCCTAGGAGAAAGAGCTGGGAGAGGCTGGAGAGTTCGGCTTGTCCGGCCTGCACGAAGAGCAAGAGCAAGATGGCGAGGACGAGGCCTTTTTTCATCATCGGTTCTCCTTGTGATCAAAATATGATTCTATCATAAAACTAGTAAGTGGGGGTCAAACCTGCAATCTGGTTCCGATATCATCGCCGAGGAACACTGCCGAGAAACGAAGAAGGCCGATAAGAAGCGTGATCCTGCTCGCCATGCACGGCGCCCCTCCTTTGGATTACCCGAAACTGGAGCTGATGGAATTCCTGGGCCTTCACTCGCGCGTCGCCCACGCCGAGCAGGACATACCCGAAACCTTGGACAAGGCCAGGAAGAGGCATCCAAAGGAAAAAATCATCTATATCTGGCCTTTTCCCGCTCAAAACATCGCCGAATTCATGAATTCCCAGATTCTAAGGCATAATTAGGCCCTATTGGGAACGTTTACCCTTATTATTCATCATAAAAACGCTGAAAACGCTATGTTTCCGGTCTTTTTCGCGTCATTTTCCGAATAATTGGTTTTTTGATTTTTTTTTGTTCCGGCCGGGACGAAGTAGAGCTTTCCCCGAGCCAGAAATTCCGACTCACGTCCTATCGGCAATTTTGGGCTGATGATATAAATTGAGGGAAATCCGGAAAAAGTGCTAATATTGATAGACATGGCTTTCATGAAAAAGCGCGCGATCTGGATGCTGCTCCTGGCCATGGTCCTGGGCGGAGCTTCCTGCCGGATCTTCAAACCCAGGATCGCGGCTTATCCAATAGGGTTAAACTTTCCCGTTGTGGAGGACGCATCCATGTCCTTCAAGGGGAGGATCATCAGCCCGGTCCGGGAGAGGGAGGGGGCCTATTTCTATTCCACGGAGAACGGTTTCGTTTGGTGCGTTGACGGCCTAAAGAGAGAAGTGATCTGGAAGTTCAAAACGGACAACGGCCTCCGAACCGCTCCTTTCCCCGGCAGGGAGAACATCTATATCCACGATGAGGCTGACGTCCTTTACTGTCTGGGTCCCAAGGGAAATCTTTCTTGGAAGAAAGCCGTTGGGGAGAGGGTCCTGACCCCGATCGTCGAGGACTCCGGCCGGGTCTATTTCGGCACCGACAAGGGAATTCTCTGGTCGATGGACTTGAAGGGGGAGGGCCTGCGGCGGTTCAAGGCCGAGGCGGCCATTGGCGGCGGCCCTTTGGTCCTGGGTTCCCGTATCATTTTCGGGTCGGATGATGGGAAGCTGTCCATGATCGATCCTCAGGGCAAAGCCCTGGGCGGCTTCCAAGCTCCGAGTAAGATTCTCGGCCCTATCGCGACCGACGGAAAGATCGTTTTCTTCAGCACCGAGACCCGGGACTTCTTCGGGCTTTCCCTGAACCGTCTGAGACCCAAATGGAAGGTCCGGCTCGGCGGACGCGTCCAGATCGATCCCGTCCTGAAGGGTGGACGGCTGTTCCTCCTGAGCACGAACAGCGTCGTCTATTGCCTCAAGAAGACTTCCGGCGACGTCCTTTGGTGGCAGAACATTCCTTCCCGGACGGCCTACGACCTCACGGTCATCGAGGACAAGGTAGTGGTTTCGACACTGTCCTCCAGCCTCCTGGCGTTCGACGTCGAGACGGGCCGGAAGACCGGCGAATACAAAACGGAGAAGGACCTCAAAGCCAACGCACTCTGGATCGATCCTTTCCTCATCATCGCCCATTACGATTTCCAGACTGACGACGGCCGATTCGTTTACCTCAGGAAGGACATCCAAGTCCTGTTATCCGCCCTGAAGGCGTCGCCCCTGCCGGTCGACAACGAGATCCCATTCACCGCTTCCGCCATCGGCTTCTTCAAGCCGAACTACGAGTTCTACCTCAAACTCGGCGAGAAACGGGAGATCATCCAAAAGGCGTCCGACAAGAACACGTGGACATGGTACGCGGACGCGGAAGGCAGCTATTCCGTGGGCCTCAAGGTGACCGACGAGAAACAGTCGCGGGAGATCGAGGTCCCTTTCGTCATAGATAAGCGCCCGGAAATAATAGTCGAATCACCCTTAATGAAAGGGGAGGACACGCGGACGTGGTACGCGGAAGCAAAAGGCAGCTATTCCGAGGGCGTCAATGTGACCGACGAGAAACAGCCGAGGGAGATCGAGGTCCCTTTCGTCATAGAAAAGCGTCCGGAAAAGAAGACGGATCACCCTTAATGAAAGGAAACGTAACCATGACTCGCGAAGAAGCTATGGAACTGGTCAGAAAGCATCTCAAGAACAGGAACCTGATCAAGCACTGCCTGGCCGTCGAGGCCTGCATGAAGGCCGTCGCATCGCGGCTCGGCCAGGACCCGGAGCCCTGGGGCATGGCCGGGCTCGTCCACGACCTGGATTACGAGGTCACGGAAAAGAGCCCCGAACTCCACACCTCCGAGACGGTGAAGATCCTCAACGGGCTGGGCATGGATCCTTTGATCGTTCATGCGGTCCAGGCCCACGCCGGCAAGGCTCCCTGCGGGAACGCCATGGATTGGGCCATTTTCTCCATCGATCCCTTGACCGGACTGATCATCGCCGCGACCCTGATGCATCCGATGAAGAAGCTCAGGGCGATCGACCTAGAATTCGTCAAGAGGCGCTACAAGGAGAAGAGCTTCGCCAAGGGCGCCAGGCGTGAGGAGATGGAGCAGTGCGTCAACCTGGGCCTCGGCCTGGATGAGTTCATCACGATCTGCATCCAAGCCATGCAGGGTATCGACCAGGACCTCGGCCTGGCCTGAGGCGGCCGGCTTGACATTTTTGCCTCTCTGGGCTAACTTATTTTTGGCCTTTTGACCGGCTGTTCCGGGAGAGGAGGCCATTGTTCTTTGCGCAGGCTCCGAGCCATCCGGCCTAAAGACCAGCGGTCCAAGGCGGATGGCCGATAGGGCTCGGCCGGAAACGGCCTCGCCTCCCGCTTTGGAAAGGAGTATCCGGATACGGTCCCCAGGGCATGTTTTCCAAGTGGAAGGCGTGCCTTTTTTTTTACCGTCCGGCGGGGCGTCATGATGAATGAAGGAAAACAGGTCGGATGAAGAATTCGTTGTCAGTCGCCGCGGCCGTGTGGCTGATGGGGCAATCCTTATCAGCCTTCCCGGCCGCCGCGCCGCCTGTCGCCGCCGGGGACCTCATCCTTGCCACGACCACGAGCCTCAAGGACAGCGGGCTTTTGGACGTTCTGCTTCCCCGCTTCGAAGCCGCCTCCTCCCTCCGGGTAAAGGCGATCGCCGTCGGCTCGGGAGAGGCCCTGAGGATGGGCGAGCAAGGGAACGCCGACGTGCTGATCGTCCATTCCCCCGCGGACGAGGAAAAGTTCATGGCCGCCGGTTTCGGAAAGGACAGGAAGGAGCTGATGACCAACGACTTCGTTCTGGTGGGACCTTCGGCGGACCCGGCTGAGGTCCGGGGGCGGACGGTCTTCGACGCGCTGAGGGCTATCTTCGAAAATGGGGCCATCTTCCTGTCCCGGTCCGACGGATCGGGAACCGATAAAAAGGAGCGGGACCTCTGGAAGCTGGCGGGCTTCGAACCGAAAGGGCGCTGGTACCTGGAAACCGGGCAGGGCATGGCGGAGACGCTCCGGATCGCGAGCGAAAAAGAGGGCTACACTCTGACCGATAGGGGGACATTCCTGTCGCTCACGGGAAGATTGGGCCTGCGGGTCCTCGTCGAGGGCGGGAAGGACCTTTTGAATGTCTATCACGTCATCACGGTCAACCCCGGGCGATTCCCTGAAACGAACATCAGCGGCGCCGAAGCCCTGATGAATTTTCTGATGAGCCCGGACGTCCAGACGTTCATCGGTCAATTCGGTCGGGACAAGTATGGAGCGGCCTTTTTCATGCCCTCCTCGAAGGGACCGGGGGACGGTCCCGAAAGGTGAACCCGGCATGGACTTGATCTGGACGGGGATCATCAAGGCCGTGAACATGCTGGTCTCTCTCGACCCAGAGATCTACGACATAGCCTGGTTGACGGTCAAGATCACGGGGGCCGCCACCCTGATCGGGCTGTGCGTCGGGATCCCGGCCGGACTTGGGTTGTCGGTGTCCCGTTTCCCGGGCAGGCGATTGATCATCGCCCTGATCAACACGGGCATGGGCCTTCCTCCCGTCGTCGTCGGCCTGTTCGTGGCCCTTTTCCTGTGGAGGATGGGGCCGCTGGGTTCGCTCCGTCTCATCTACACTCCGGCGGCCATGGTGATCGCCCAGGTCCTCATCGTCGTCCCGATCATCGCCGGCCTTTCACTGGCGGCATTCCAGAACGTCGATCCCTCGGCCCTCCTTCAGGCCCGGGCCCTCGGGGCGTCGAAGACCCAAGCGCTTCTCGTCATCTTGAAGGAGTCGCGACTTCCCCAGCTGGCCGCCGTAATGGCCGGCTTCGGGGGGGCCATTTCCGAGGTCGGGGCCGTGCTCATGGTCGGTGGCGATATCAACGGGCAGACGCGGGTCCTGACGACGGCCATCGTCCAGGAGACGCGCATGGGAAGGTTCGAGGTCGCGATCGCCCTGTCGCTCGTCCTTCTCGCCCTGAGCTTCGCGGTCAACATTTTCCTGACCTGCATTCAGCAAAAAGGAGCCCAAGAGTGGAGACCCCATACCTGGAAATGAAAGAGGTTCGGCACTCGTACGGCCCGCTCAGGGTCCTGGATGTCCCGTCGTTTTCCGTGGCCAAGGGTGAATGCCTGGTCGTCTTTGGACCGAACGGATCGGGCAAGAGCACTTTGCTCCGGATCGCCTCGCTCCTTGAAAGGCCCGGCCGGGGCCGGGTTTTTTACAGGGGAGACGAGGTCAGCGGGAGGACCGGGCTGGACGTCCGGCGCCGGTTAGTCCTGCTCCTCCAGCGGCCGTTTCTTTTTCGCGGGAACGTGGAGAAGAATGTGGTTTTCGGGCTGAAGGTCCGCGGGACGCCGAAGCCGGAGATGCGCAAACGGCTGGACAAGGCGGCCCGGATGTTCTCCCTCGGTCCCCTCCTGGATCGTGACGCCCGGAAGCTTTCCGGCGGGGAGGCCCAGCGGGTTAACCTGGCCCGGGCCTTCATCCTTGAACCGGACATCCTCTTCCTGGACGAGCCCTTCTCCGCTCTCGACGCCCCGACTCGGGAGGACCTGGTCCACGAGCTCAAGCGGGCGCTCAAGGAGACCGGCCAGACGACCGTCTTCGTGACCCATCATCGCGAGGAGGCGGCGTTCCTGGCGACCCGTGTGGCCGTCCTCATCGGAGGAAAGGTCCTCCAGCAGGGAGAGACGGAGAGGGTATTCGCCTCTCCCGCGAACGACGAGGTGGCGAGGCTCGTGGGCCACGCCACTCTTCTCAAGGGGACCGTCGAAGAACGGAGGGGGGACCTCCTCGTCATCGCTCACGCCGGCCGGCGGATCCTGGCGGCGGGAGAGGCCCGGGAAGGGAGCGAGGTCCTTCTGTTCCTGAGGCCCGAGGACGTTCTCCTGGCGCGGCGGAAGTTTGAAAGCTCCGTCAGGAATTGGTTCGAGGGGAAAATCGTGGAGGTTTCTCCCGGCGACCGCCTTGTTCTCGTCTCCCTGGATTGCGGGTTCCTCCTGAAGGCGCGCCTGACGCGGGCGGCCGTCGACGAGCTCGGGCTCCGGGTGGGCGAGACGGCCTGGGCCGGGATCAAGGCGTCTTCCTTGCGCGCCCTGCCGGCAGGAGCGGAGAGAGGGGGCTGAAAGAGGTCATATGATCAGTTATGAAGAAGCCCGGAGGTCGGTTTTTGAGGAGGCCCGGACCCTCGGCGCGGAGGAGGTCGCCTTGGACGACTCCTTCCGCCGGGTCCTGGCGGCGGACATCCATTCGCCGCGCGCCCTGCCTCCCTTTGACAATTCGGCCATGGACGGCTACGCCGTAGGGAGCGCGGACACGTCCGGAGAGCTTCCCGCGGTCCTGAGCATCGCGGGGAAACAGCCGGCGGGGACGGCGCGGGCCGGGACTTTCGCCCGCGGCGAATGCGTGAAGATCATGACCGGAGCGCCCGTCCCCCGCGGGGCTGATGCCGTTGTGCCCCGGGAAGACGTCGAGGAATCTGAGGCGACGATCGTGGTAAGCCGTCCGGTCCGGCCCGGGGAGAATGTCCGCAGAAGGGGCGAGGACATCGTCGAGGGAGAGACGGCCCTCACCAAAGGCGCCTTTCTCAACTCGCCTTGCATCGGCTTCCTTGCTGCCCTCGGGATCGCCAGGGTCCCTGTGCGTATAAGGCCCGCCGTGGGCGTCCTCACCACGGGGACCGAGATCCGTGACGTTTCCGAGCCCCTGGGACCCGGCGCCATTTACGACAGCAACAGCCATGCCCTGCGGGCGCAGATCGCCTCCGCCGGCGCGGTCCTCTCATTCCTCGGGACGACCGGCGACGACCTCGATGGGACGGTCGCCAGGCTCCGGGAGGCCGCCGGGACCTCCCGGGTCATCCTGACGACGGGCGGCGTTTCGATGGGCGATTATGACCTGGTCAAGGACGCTTTCGAACGCATCGGGGCGCGTCGGGTCTTCTGGAAGGTCGCCCAAAAGCCAGGCATGCCTCTGGCCTTTTATGTCCTCGAAGACGGGGATGGCCTGCGTTACCTGTTCGGGCTTCCCGGCAATCCCGGCGCGGTGATGATCACGTTCGAGGAATATGTCAGGCCGTTCCTGAACCTTCTTTCCGGCCGGGAGGACCATCTCGCGCCCGAATTCGAGGCCCGGCTGTTTCGGGAGGTCAGGAAAAAGAAGGGCCGTTTGAACTTCTTGAGGGTCCGTCTTTCCATGAAAGACGGGGAGTGGTGGGCGGAGAGCACTGGAGAACAGGGCTCCGCCATCTTAAGGTCGATGGTTCCGGCCGATGGCCTGGCGCTCGTCCCCGCCGCGGCGGAATCGCTTCCGGCAGGCTCAAAGGTCATCGTCCATAGAATGGCTTGGTGATGATGAAGGACAACTTCGACCGCCGGATCGATTACCTGCGCCTTTCCGTCACGGACAGGTGCAATCTTCGCTGCTTCTACTGCTCTCCGGGCCGGGATTTTATCGTCATCCCTCCGCACGAGGTCTTGTCCTACGAAGAATTCTTGAGACTGGCCCGTCTTTCCTTGGAGATCGGCATCACCAGGTTCAGGATTACGGGCGGGGAGCCTCTCGTCCGGAAGGGGCTCGCGGGTTTTATCCGCTCCCTCGTCGAACTCAAGGGGACCGAGGACATCGCCCTGACCACGAACGGCATCCTTCTCCAGGCGAACCTGGACGCCCTCTGGGAGGCCGGCTTGAGGAGGATCAACATCAGCCTTGACAGCCTGGACCCTCACGTCTACGGCGAGATCACCGGAGGCGGCGACCTTCAGAACGTCCTGGACGCGATCGATGGGGCCCTGGAGAAGGGCTTCTCTCCCGTTAAAATAAACGCCGTCCTGCTCAAGGGGAAGAACGACGACCTCTCACCGTTCGTCACCATGGCCGCGGAGAAGCCCGTCCACATCCGCTTCATCGAGCTCATGGATTTCTCGCCCACCCAAGGGTATTTCGTTTCCGGGCGGGAAGCGATGGCGCGCTTGGCCCGGTTCGGCAGACCGGAGGAGGCCGCGGCCCCCGAGGGCGCCGGCCCCGCCCGGTACTTCACGCTTCCCGGCATGAAGGGGACGATTGGGTTCATCAGTCCCTATTCCGACCATTTCTGCGCGTCGTGCAACCGCCTGAGGATATCGGCGGACGGCAGGCTCCTGCCCTGCCTCTTCTCCGGGTGGTCGGTGGACCTGAAAAAGATGCTCCGTTCCGGGACCGATGAGGACTCGCTCAAGGCGGCGCTCCGCGACGCGCTCTCCCGCAAACCCCGCCGGCGGGAAGAAGCGGCCGCCGGGACACGGGGGAACGGATTGAGAACGATCGGAGGCTAGAACCATGAAACTGACGCATCTTGACGAAAGGGGACGGCCGCGCATGGTTGACGTGAGCGCCAAGCCCGAAACGGAAAGGACCGCCCGGGCCGTGGGCGAGGTCGAACTCTCACGGAAGGCCATCGACCTCATCTCCTCGAACAAGGTCCCCAAGGGCGAGGTCCTCAACACGGCCCGGCTGGCGGGGATACAGGCGGCCAAGCGGAGCTCGGAGTGGATCCCCCTTTGCCATCCCCTCCGGCTGACCCAAGTCGATGTCGAGCTGACGCTCGCCCCGGAGGAGGGCCTGATCCGTATCGTATCGACGGTCAAGGCCATCGACAGGACCGGCGTCGAGATGGAGGCCCTGACGGCTGTGGCCGCCGCCTGCCTGACCGTCTACGACATGTGCAAGGCCGTGGACAAAAGGATCCTCATCGGGAACATCCACCTCCTGTCCAAGAAAGGCGGAAGAAGTGGCGAATTCACTTGGTGAGCGAGGCGTCGTTGTTTCGGTCAACATCAGCCCCGCCAAAGGCATGCGCAAGAAACCGGCGGGGAGCGGGACGCTTTTGGAGGAGATCGGTTTCGAGGGCGACGGGCATGCCGGCTTCGGGCACCGCCAGGTCAGCCTGCTGGCCGTCGAAAGCATCGAAAAGATGAGGGCCCGGGGCCTCGACGTCGGGCCCGGGGATTTCGCCGAGAACGTTACGACCTCAGGCGTCGACTTGGTTTCTCTTCCCATAGGAACCCGCCTGCGGATGGGGGGAACGCTCCTCGAGGTCAGCCAGATCGGCAAGGTCTGCCATTCCCGCTGCGCCATTTTCGAGCAGGCGGGCGACTGCGTCATGCCCAGGGAAGGGATCTTCGCCCGGGTCCTCAACGGCGGGACGGTGCAGCCCGGCGACCCCGTCGAAGTCTTGAGAAGGGAGCCCGAACATGCCTGAAAGGATACGGTTCGCCGTGCTGACTATCTCCGATCGTTCGTCCCGCGGAGAGAGGACCGATGAAAGCGGTCCTCTCCTCGGGCGGATCGTTTTCGAATGGGGGGGGGAGGTCGTCCTGTCGGAAATACTTCCCGATGAACGGGCTGTGATCCGCGCCGAGCTTGAGAGGATCGCCGACGGCGGGGTGGCCGATGTCGTGTTGACGACAGGGGGGACAGGCTTCGCCCCCAGGGACGTCACTCCGGAAGCGACGAAGGACGTCATGGACCGGGAGGCGCCGGGGTTGTCCGAGGCCATGCGGGCCGATAGCCAAAAGAAGACGGTGACGGCCATGCTTTCCCGTGCGGCCGCCGGGATCAGGAAGACGACCCTTATCGTGAACTTGCCGGGAAGCCCCCGCGCGGCCCGGGAAAACCTTGAGGTCGTCCTGCCCGCCCTGGCCCACGCCGTCGATCTTCTCAAGGGGCGCGTGGCGGATTGCGGAAAACCGTGAGCCGAAGGCGGCCCGACCTTTTTGACACGGCTCGGGCGCTATGCTAAAAAGAAAATTGAAATGAAAGCGATCGCCGTCGTCGGTCCATCGGGAAGCGGCAAGACTACGTTCCTCGTCCGCTTGATCCCGGAACTCAAGTCCAGGGGCGCGAAGGTCGCCGTTCTCAAGCACTGCCACGAGGACGTGCCCTTGGACAGGGAAGAAAAGGACTCCTGGAAGTTTACTGAAGCGGGCGCGTCCCTTGTCGGTGTCGTGACGCCGGGCCGTGTCGCCGTCTTCCAGGAGTCAGAAATGCCGGACGACATCGAGGGTGCCGTCAGCCGGTTCTTCACCGACGCGGACATTGTCCTCATCGAGGGTGGGAAAGGCGTCAGGGGACTGAAAAAGATCAGCCTCGTGCGCAAAGACATCGCCGAGAGACTGGAATTCGCCCCCGAGGAGCTGCTGGCCGTGGTGTCCGATGACGAGGTCGAGTCCACAATACCGGTGTTTCGTTTCTCCGAGGTCGGCCAGATCGCCGACCTTGTGATGTCGTCGTCCGGTCGGTCTCCCGGAGCGACGTTGGTGGTGGACGGGGCGGAAGTCCCGCTCAATCCATTCGTCGAATCCTTCATCAGGAATACGGTCATGGGAATGGTCGGCTCTTTGAGGGGAACGAATCTGGACCCAGGGGACGTCGTCCTTCACGTCTCGCGGAAGGGACCCCGGAAATGACCGCGAAGATCTGGAGGGAGCGACTGGAGAAGGACCTGTTCTCGAAGCATGACTCAAGGGTCCTGGCCGCCCTCCGGAAAAGCACGGTTGGGATTGCCGGGGCCGGCGGCCTCGGCTCCAATGTCGCCGTCTCCCTGGCCCGGGCCGGGGTCGGAAGGATCATCATCGCCGATTTCGACAGGATCGAGCCCTCCAATCTCAACCGCCAGCAGTATTTTGTCGGTCAGATCGGCCGGCGCAAGGTGGAGGCCCTGCTCGAGAACCTGAAAAGGATCAACCCGTTCTCCGAATACTCGATCCATGACACGAAGATCAGCGGAAAGAACGTGGGCCGCATCTTCGGGACCGCGGACATCCTCGTCGAAGCCTTTGACAAGGCCGAGGCCAAGCACATGCTCATCGAAGCCTGGCTTTCGTTCTTCCCGGAAAGGCCTATCGTCGCGGCCTCGGGCTTGGCCGGTTATGGGAAGAACCGCAAGCTCCACACACGGAAATTGGGGAACCTATACATTTGTGGCGATGAGGAGAGCCAGTGCGCTCTGGGCGTCAGTCCCATGGCACCCCGCGTCGCGATCGTCGCCAATATGCAGGCCAACTGCGTCGTGGATCTGCTCGTCAAAATGAGAGGTAAACGTGTTTAAGGAGATCATGTCCGTCATCAGCGGGACGTTGACCGTCAAGCTTCCCGGCGCGGATGCCTGGAAGGATTTCCGGAAGGGCGAAACTTTCACCGTGGGCCCGAACCTGAGGTTCCAGCTCAAGGTCGACGAAGAATCATCCTATCTGTGCCTGTATCGATAGCCGTTCAGGCGTCTCTATCCGCCCGAATACAGCGGCGAAATGACGACGCGATCGCCATCCCGGAACTCATCGACCGGTCCGACCGCCTTGCCGTTCCGGGTGACGATCTTGGGCCGGTCCTTTTCGATCCCGACGAGCTCGAGGACCTTTTCCACCGTTGCGGGGTCCGGAGCCTCGATCTCTTTTTCGCTGAAGCCCGCCGCGTAGATGAACGGGCCGATGAGCTTGACGGTGATCTTCATCCTACTCGAGTTTTGTATATTTCTGGACTTCCCCGGCTTCCTCGTCCAAGCCCAGGGACTCTGCCGTCTTCTTTGTGGGGATCCCCCGTTTGTCCCAGCCCCGGATGTCGTAGAAGTGGTCGAGGAGCTCGTTGTACTTGTCGAGCTCCAGGATCTTCCCGGCGATGGGCCCTTCCTTGTCGGCGTTGGCCGGATCGAACCAAACCATCGGGGGATAGTCCCTCGTCCGGTCCCAGTCGGGGATCTCGCGGGCCCAGAAGAACTTCATCAGGGCGTAGATTCGGTCGCTGACCTTCCAAAAATCGTCGAGCGTCCAGTCGAGGCCGGTGGCCTTGTTGAAATAGACCGGGTAGTTCTTGAGGTCCCAGCCCAGCTCGATCCACGGGAAGCGGCAGGCGACAATGAACTCGAAGAGACCGCCCCGGATCCTCTGCAGTTCGACGACCTTCGCGGCCTTTTCGCGTCCATAGGATTCGCGGGATGTCTGCTTCAGCTCGAAGGTGATGACCCATGCTTCCTTGTGGTGGGCGCCGATGGGGCTCGTCCCGAAGGCCAGGGCCATGCCGGGGATGAATTTGCAGTTGTAGGCCGCCACTTCCAATCCCTTGACCTGCATGGCGTAGGCCTCGGAGCCGTGGCCGAACCGCCGGGCCATCCGTAGCGAGCCGTCGGCCAGAAGGTTTCCGAGCTTGCCCTCGCGCCGGGCCGCTATTCCGAGGAGCTGCTTGGCCCTCTCGGCGTCGCCGAACTTGAAGTCGCCCGTCGTCGCGCCGTGCTCGATGGCGTCGGCGTAGAAGGAGAGGACGCAGCCGGCCGACATCGTGTCGATTCCGTAGTCGTCGCAGAGGTAGTTCAGGGAGGCGACCTGGTCGAGGTCGAAGATCTCCAGGTTGGCGCCCAGGAGGCCGATGTTCTCGTAGTCGAGTTCGGACTCCCGGCCTTCGTGGTCGCGGATCGCGATACCGCAGCGCATCGTGCAGTTCGGACAACCGTAGGTGGCGATCCGGGCCGCGTTGAGCCGCTCGCCGTCGATCTTCCAGGCGTCAGGGTGCTGGGTCTTCCGGAAGTTGCGGACGGGCAGGGCGGCGACCTCGTTGCACCATGCCAGGACGCCGGTCGTGCCCTGGATGGACCAGCCGGTCTGCTTGTCGATCGCCCCGACCTTCTTCAGATCCCCCGTTCCAATGGCCTTCATCTGCCCGGGATCGGCAACCTGGATGGGCTTGGTCCCCTTGACGACGATGGCCTTCAGTTTCTTAGAGCCCATGACCGCCCCCATGCCGGGCCTTCCGCCGGCCCGTCCCTCCAGGCTGCGGACAACAGCGTACAGGACCATGTTCTCGCCGCCTTGGCCGATATTGAGGACCCCGACGCCCTTGCCGTACTTGGCGTAGATCCAGGCGTTCGTGTCATAGGTCCCTTTGCCCCAGATCTTATCCGCGGGCAGGAATTCGACCTTGTCGTCCTCGATGTAGATGTAGGTCGGAGAGGCGGCCTTCCCTTCAACGATCAGAACGTCGTATCCGGCCTTCCGGAGATGCTCGGTGACCCGGGTCCCCAGGTTCCCATCACCGTAGCCGCCCGTGATGGGGGACTTGGCCGCGACCACGGCTTTGCCCGTGTTCGGGGCGGGAATTCCTGCGATAGGTCCCAAGGCCACGATGAACTTGTTCTCGGGGCCCAGCGGATCGATCCCGGGCTTCAGCTCGTCCCAGAGGATCTTGAGGGCGAAGCCCCGTCCGCCGACCCATTTTTTCGCGAATTCCTCGCTGAAGGGCTCCTTTTTGAAGGTCTTGGTGGTCAGGTCGACCCTCAGGATATTGCCGGTCCATCCCTGCATTTTTTCCTCCGTTCGATGCGAAAAGGTTATCGTCAATAGTATATTATCGGTAGCATAGAGGGTGTTCAGAGTCAAGCATCTTGCCTAAATACGGTTTTTTTTCTACAATAGGGGGCAATCCATTCAATATTTCCCGATTGACGACAAAATTAGGATAGAAAAGACAAGAAAAAAGAGAAACATGGTCGAAGAACAGCAGACGCCGGGCGAAGAGCCCTCGATCCTCCGGAAGGTCCGCCGGACCCTGATCGGCGGGCCCAAGAACATCAAGGATCCTTCGCTTTTTCATAAGCTCGCCCTTATCCCCATCCTGGCTTGGATCGGATTGGGCGCCGACGGGCTGTCGTCCGCCGCCTACGGGCCCGAGGAGGCCTTCAAGGCCCTCGGCCGACATACCTATCTCGCCATTTTCCTGGCCCTGGCCACGGCCTTGACCGTCTTCATCATCTCCTACGCCTACTCCCGGATCATCGAGTATTTTCCCTCCGGAGGCGGAGGCTATATCGTCGCCACGCATACCCTGGGCGAAAAAGCGGGTGTCATCTCCGGTTGCGCTCTTCTCGTCGACTATATGCTGACCATCACGGTATCCATCGTCGCCTGCGGGGACGCCATCTTCTCCTTCTTCCCGGCCCAATACCAGGAGTATAAGATCTCGTTTGAGATCCTGGCGATCGTGATGCTGGTCGTCCTCAACCTGCGCGGGATCAAGGAGTCCGTGACCTTTCTGGCCCCGATCTTCCTGACCTTCGTCGCGACCCACCTCTTCATGATCGGCTACGGTGTCTTCTCCCATCTCCCCCAGATCGCGCCCGTCATTCACGGCATCCGCGGCGATTTCAAACAGGGGGTCGCGACGCTGGGCTTGGGCGGGCTGGCGCTCCTGTTTCTGAGGGCGTTCTCCATGGGCGGAGGCACGTACACCGGCATCGAGGCGGTCTCCAACGGACTCCAGGTCCTCCGGGAGCCGAGGGTCCACAACGGCAAGAGGACCATGGTCTATCTTTCGACATCCCTGGCCTTCACGGCGGGGGGCATCCTGATCTGCTACCTCCTCCTGAACGTCACGCCCGTGGCCGGGAAAACCCTCAACGCCGTCCTCGCTTCGACCCTTTATAACGGATGGGGATTCGGGCCGCTGTTGGCCCTCATCACGATCTTCTCGGAGGGGGCGCTCCTCCTCGTGGGCGCCCAGGCCGGGTTCATGGATGGGCCGCGGGTCATGGCCAATATGGCCGTCGACTACTGGTTTCCGCGCCGCTTCGCTTCGCTCTCCGACCGGTTCACGATCCAGAACGGCGTCCTGCTCATGGGGGGGGCGTCCATCATGCTCCTCCTTTACGCCCGGGGCAGTATCCAGACGCTCATCGTCATGTATTCTATCAACGTCTTCTTGACCTTTTCCCTGTCGGAATTGGGCATGTCCAGGTTCTTCATCAAGAATCGGCGCAAGGAGAAGGAGTGGAAAAAACACCTTCCCGTCCACTTGACGGGCTTAACGCTGTGCCTGACCATCCTCATCATCACGTCCCTTGAAAAGTTCCTTGTCGGAGGCTGGCTGACCCTATGCATTACGGCAGTCGTCATTGTCCTCTGCTACCTGACCCGCGCCCATTACACCAAGGTGAGGGGCGGGGTCCGGGAGTTGGACGACCTGCTCCTCAACCTGCCCGTCAAGGGTCCGGTGAACAAGGAGCCGGCGGACTCCAGGAACATGACCGCCATCCAGCTCGTCAACAGCTACAACGGGTTCGGGGTTCACACCTTCCTCTCCGTCATCCGGAGCTTCCCGGGCCTTTACAAGAACTTTGTCTTCCTGTCCGTCTCCGAAGTGGACGTCAGCGCGTTCAAGGGTTCGGACGCGGTCCAATCGCTGACCACCTGCACGAGCTCGGATCTCGAAAAATATATTGAGCTGGCCAGGAAGCTGGGCTTCGCCGCGGCGTCAAGGTTCGACATCGGGACCGACATCGTCCATACGGCCGTGAACCTCTGCGAGAAGACGGCCAAAGAGTTCCCAAGATCGACCGTCTTCGCGGGGCAGTCCGTTTTCCGCCAGCCCAACCTTCTTCACAAGCTGCTCCACAACGAGACGGCCTTCGCCATCCAGCAGGAATTGCGCTGGAGGGGGATCACGGTCGTGATCCTGCCCATCCGTATCAACATTTGAGGTGAACTATGGCCAAGAAACTTTATCGATCGTTCGGGCAGAGAATGCTGGGAGGGGTTTGCGGCGGCATGGCCGAGTACTTCGAAATCGACGTTTCGCTGGTCCGGCTGATCTTCGTCGGCGTCTGCCTGGTCACGGCGGTCCTGCCTATGCTCCTCTTCTACCTTATCGCCTGGATCGTCGTGCCGACGGAGCCGAAGGCCGCCTGAGGGAGGTCGATGGAATTGACTCCAAGTTGACTTGAGAGGATTTATCGGATATAACCTAGTCAGTTTTCGGGACCAACGATGAAGAGTGCCATAGAAATACCGTTCAAGCACATCGCCATCGAGGGGGTGTTCAAGTCGCGGAAGAGCCAGCTGGCCAACCTCCTGGCCCAGAGGGTCGGGGGAAAGGTCGTTTTCGACCACGTCGGCAATCCCTACCTGAAGGAATACTACAACGAGAAGGAGGGGGCGGCCTTCCTGTCCCAGCTCGTCTTCCTGGCCAACCGCTACCATCAGCAGGTCCGCCTGATGCAGAGGGACCTGTTCGTGGACCGGATCATTTGCGATTACCTCTTCGAGAAGGACAAGATATACGCCTATCAAACGCTTTCCGACGACGAGCTCGTCGTTTACGATAAGATCTACGGGATACTTTCCGAGAGGGTGGCCAAGCCGGACCTCGTCATCTTCCTTCAGATCACGGTGCCGACCCTGCTCCGTCGGATCTCCCGGGAAGGCGACCCGATGGAGAAGAACATCTCCGAGAAATACCTGGAGGACATCGTCGAGGCGTTCGATTACTTCTTCTTTAACTACCAGGCGGCGCCGCTTCTCGTCGTCAAGGCCGACGACCTGGACTTCGGCCGGGAGGACGACCTTCAGGACCTTATCCAGCAGATCAGGGACATGAAGAAGGGCTCGTTGTATTACGTGCCGCAAAGCTACATGGGCAAGGGCTCCAGGAAAGGATAGAGGGAGCGCGGAGGCTTTCGGGCCCCGGGACTCCCGTGAACCTTGAGGATTTTGCTTTACCTCAATCCGGTTCGAGGCCGGATGGGGAGAAAGGATGTGTCATGTCCGAACAAGAACCCGGAAAGATCACGGTCCCATCCCTTCTGGCCAAAAAGGTCGCCGGGGAGAGGATCGCCGTCCTGACCGCCTACGATTTCCCGACCGCCAGGATCCTGGACGAGAACGGCGTCGACATCATCCTCGTCGGGGATTCCCTGGGGATGGTCGTTTTGGGCTACGAGAACACAATCCCCGTGACCATGGACGACATGATCCACCATACGAAGGCCGTGGCTCGGGCCGTAAAGCACGCCTTGGTCATCGGCGACATGCCCTACGGCTCCTTCCACACGTCCGTTGAGGAATCCATCCGCAACGCCATTCGGTTTTTGAAGGAGGCCGGGGCGGACGGGGTCAAGATCGAGGGCGCTTCGCCGGAACGGCTGGAGATCGTCGAAGTCCTGGTCGGGGCCGAGGTCCCGGTCATGGGTCATGTCGGTCTGACCCCCCAGTCCATACGCCGGCTCGGCCAATACAAGGTCAAGGGCACGGTCCCGGAGGAGGCCCGGCGGATTGTCAGGGGGGCGATGGACCTGGAGCGGGCGGGGGCCTTTGCGGTGGTCTTGGAATCGATACCGCTGGAGATCGCCCGGGAAGTGACGGCAAGGCTCAATGTACCGACCATAGGCATCGGGGCCGGACCTTACTGCGACGGCCAGGTGCTGGTCTTCCATGATATGGCGGGATTCGCGACCGGCTACCTCCCGAAATTCGTCAGGAAATACGCTGACCTGCATGGGATCCTGAACCGTGCCGTCGGAGAGTACGTGGCTGACGTTCGGAAAGGCGCGTTCCCCGATGACGCCGCGTCCTACCATCTCAGGCCCGAGGACGCGGGCCGGGTCCTCCGCGGCCTCGGTATTGTCAAGGGAGCAGGGAAGAGCGGAAAAGAAAGGAAACGGGCATGAACATCCTGCGAAGCGTTGCGGACATGAAAGCCTTCTCCCGCGAACGCAGGGCGGCCGGGGCGACGATCGGGCTGGTCCCGACCATGGGCTGCCTCCACGAGGGTCACTTGAGCCTCGTCCGGGCTTGCCGGGCGAACGCCGACGTAACCGTGGTCAGCGTCTTCGTCAACCCGACCCAGTTTGGGCCGAAGGAGGACCTCCGATCCTACCCCAGGGACCTTCGGCGGGATGGTGAGATGCTCGAGAAGGAGGAAGTGGACGTTGTGTTCGCCCCGCCCGAAGACGAAATGTACCCTCCCGGATACAGGACCTTCGTCGAGGTCCATGGGCTCCAGGACAGGCTGTGCGGCAAGTCGAGGCCAGGTCACTTCCGGGGCGTCTGCACCGTCGTCTTGAAGCTCTTCAATATTATCCGGCCCGACGTCGCTTTCTTCGGCTGGAAGGACGCTCAGCAGCTGATCATCCTTCAAAAGATGGCCCGGGACCTCAACCTGGATGTCAGGGTCGAGGGGCTTCCTTTAATCAGGGACGTTGACGGTCTGGCCCTGAGCTCCCGGAACAGCTATCTGTCGGCCGAAGAGCGTCGTGCGGCCCTGGTCCTGTCGAAGGGCCTCCGGGAAGCGGAATCCATGGCCGGAGCCGGGGAGAAAAGCGCTAAAGCCGTCATCGCGAAGGTGATCGAAACGATCGGTAAAGAGCCCCTGGCCCGTATCGACTACGTGGAGATCGTAAGCCTAGGCGACCTTGCTCCCTTGGAGAGGATCGAAGGTGAAGCGCTCATCGCGCTGGCCGTCTTCATCGGAAAGACGCGCCTGATCGACAACATTCGGATTTCGGGCAAAGGATAGAGGTGCAAGATGAAACGGACGTTCCTGAAAAGCAAGATCCACAGGGCCGTGGTCACGGAGGACGATCTGGATTATGAAGGGAGCCTCGGACTGGACGAAGGCCTGATGAAAGCGGCCGACCTTCTTCCCTTCGAAAGGGTGGAGGTTTACAACGTCACCAACGGCGAGCGGTTCGCAACCTACCTCGTCAAGGAAGAAAAAGGTTCGGGGATTGTGGCGGTCTATGGGGCGGCGGCCCATAAGGCCAGGGCCGGAGATAAGGTGATCATTGCGTCCTATGCGGTCATCGACGAGGATGAGATCGATTTCTATATGCCCAAAATCGTCCTCGTCGATGACCGCAACCGCATCAAAGAGATCAAGTAGCCTATGAATAAGAAAATCCCTAAAAAATCTTCATGACCACGGTAAAACCGGCCGAGATGGCGAAGACGATGATAGCCAGGGTGAAGATTATCATTCCCAAGGCGGGGACGTACTTGAGGAAGTTCCTGTAAACGCGGACGATTGCGATCTTGAGAATCAGGAGAACGACGAAGGCGATGGCCAGGACGACGTGAAACCCGGCCCTGATAGGCATGGCGTCCCCCATCTGGGCCAGGAATCTCGCCCCCAGGTAAATCAGGGGTATCAAGAGGATGGTGATGAAGATCCCCGCTGCCCGGTGAATCTTTTTCAGCTTGGCCGGGTCCGTTTTCTTTTCGGATTTCCCCATCAGGGTCATCATGCTCAGGAAGGCCGTCAAGCCTGAGATCACGAAGACGACGGCGATTTCCGTTTTCAGAAGGTACAGCGACATGATCGCTTCCTTGATCTTTCAGAATCGCCCGAAGATCCTATTCTTGGTGGTAGTTCGGGGCTTCCTTGGTGATGACGACGTCATGGACGTGGCTCTCCTTTAGGCTGGCCTGGGTGATCTTGATGAACTTGGCCTTGGCCTGGAACTCAGGGATCGTCCGGCATCCGGCGTATCCCATGCCCGCCTTGAGCCCGCCGACGAGCATCTGGACGATGGACGTGGCGCTCCCCTTATAAGGCACGCGGCCTTCGATACCCTCGGGAACCAGCTTGCCATCGGCGGACACCTGGTCTTGGAAATAGCGGTCCAGGCTCTTGCCCTCTTTCATGGCCTCGAGCGAGCCCATGCCGCGGTAGGTCTTATAGGCTCGGCCCTGATACATGACGACCTCGCCGGGCGCCTCGTCCGTCCCGGCCAGGAGGTTTCCCAGCATGACCGAGCTGGCCCCCGCCCCGATGGCCTTGGCGATGTCGCCCGAGAATTTGACGCCGCCGTCGGCAATGAGGGGAACGCCCGCCTTGCTTGTAACCTTGAAGACGTCGGAGATGGCCGTCATCTGAGGGATGCCGGCGCCGGTGATGATCCGGGTGATGCAGATCGAACCCGGCCCGACCCCGACCTTCACCGCATCCACGCCGAGTCCGACCAGCTCTTCGGCGGCCTCGGCCGTTCCGATGTTGCCGGCGACGAGCTCCTGACCCGGGAACTCCTTCCTGATCGTCCGGACCGTGTCCAGGACCCTCTGGGAGTGGCCGTGGGCGTTATCGACGACGAGGACGTCGCACTTGGCGGCGACCAGGGCCTTGGCCCGGTCGAGCGTGTCGTCCCCGACGCCGATCGCTGCGCCGACCAGCAGGCGGCCGAGCTTGTCTTTGGCCGCGCCCGGGTACTGGGTCCTCTTGAGGATGTCCTTGTAGGTGATGAGCCCCTTGAGGTGATATCTCTCATCGACCATCATGATCTTCTCGATCTTGTGCTTGTGGAAGAGCTTCTCGGCCTCCTCGAGCGAAGTGCCGACGGGAACACTGATAAGCTTCCGGGTCATGACCTTTTCAATCGGGGTCGTCAGCCGGGTCTCGAAGCGGATGTCCCGGTTGGTCAGGATGCCGACCAGCTTGTTGTTCTCGTCGGTGATCGGCAGGCCCGAGATCCTGTACTTCTTCATGACCTCGATGGCCTTTTCGATCTTCTCCTGGGGCCGGATGGTGATAGGGTCGACGATCATGCCGCTCTCGTAGCGCTTGACCTTGTCGACCTCCTCGGCCTGGAGCTCGATCGACATATTGCGGTGGATGATCCCCATCCCGCCCTGCTGGGCCAGGGCGATGGCCATCCGCGACGTCGTCACCGTGTCCATGGCCGAGCTGACGATGGGGATGTTGAGGGCGATGTTCCGGCTGAGGAGCGTTCCGACCTCGGTCCCGGCGGGCGTGATATCGGACTTGGAGGGAACGATGAGGACGTCGTCGAAGGTCAGACCTTCCTTGATGGTGATGTCCAGCATGCCGCCTCCTTTCTCACTTTTTCCGTTTTCGGCCGGGGATCGTCGACCTCGCCTGCTGGGCCTTATGGCCGTCCCCGGCGGGAGCCCCTTCGGCTCTCTGGTAATACATGGGGCGCTCCCTTCTCTGGGGCTGAGGCGCCTCTTCCTGGACCACGGGCTGGATCAGGAAGAGGTAACGTAGGGCGTCCTCCTCGACCCGGTCCATCATCTCCTGGAACATCTCGTAGCTTTCCTTCTTGTATTCGACCAACGGGTCGCGTTGGCCGTAACCGCGCAGGCCGATGCCCTCCTTGAGGTGGTCCATCTCGAGGAGGTGGTCCTTCCACTGGGAGTCGATGACCTGGAGGAGGATCATCCGCTCGAACTCGCGCATCCTTTCGGGCCCGAGGAGCCGTTCCTTGTCCTCGTAGACGGCCCGAAGCGCCTGAAGGACCTTTTCCCGGAGGTCCGGGTGGGTGACGTTCTCCCAGTCGATCCCGAGCTTATCGAGGTCCAGGGCGAACTGGGCGAAGAGGGCCTTTTTCAGACCTTCCCGGTCCCATTCGTCGGGGAGCTTCTCCTTGTTGGCGGACGTGTCCATGAGCCAGTCGACGAGGTCCTCGATGAGGCCTCCGAAGTACTCCTTCAAGTCCTTGCCTTTGAGAATGTCCTTCCGCTGGCCGTAGATCGCTTCGCGCTGCTTGTTCATGACGTCGTCGTACTCGAGGAGGTGCTTGCGGATGGAGAAGTTCTGGGACTCGACCTGCTTCTGGGCCCGTTCGATGGCCCTGGAGACCATGTTGTGCTCGATGGGCACGCCTTCGCTCATCCCGATCCGGGCCATCAGGCCCGAGATGCGCTCACTTCCGAAGATCCGCATCAGATCATCCTCGAGGGACAAGTAGAACCGGGACGATCCCGGGTCGCCCTGGCGGCCGGCCCTTCCGCGGAGCTGGTTGTCGATGCGGCGGGCCTCGTGGCGCTCGGTCCCGATGACGTGGAGACCCTTGAGCCCGACGACCTTCTCATGCTCTTCCTGGATGACGGGGGAGACGTCCTTGAGGGCTTTCTCCACCTGCTCCTGTGTGGCCTTGAGCGCGTCGATCCCGGACCGTTTGAGGTTCTCCCTGGCCAGGAACTCCGGGTTCCCGCCGAGAAGGATGTCCACGCCGCGGCCGGCCATGTTGGTGGCGATCGTCACGGCGCCGATGCGTCCGGCCTGGGCGATGATCTGGGCTTCCTGCTCGTGGTACTTGGCATTGAGGACGACGTGCTTGACGTTCTTCCTTCGGAGGAGGGTGCTGAGATGCTCCGATTTCTCGATGGAGACCGTGCCGACGAGGAGCGGCCGGCCCTTCTTATTCGCTTCGATGATCTCTTCGACGACGGCGTTCCATTTCTCGGCTGAGGTCCGGAAGATGACGTCCGGATTTTCCAGGCGGACGAGGGGCATGTTTGTCGGGATCTCGACGACGTCCAGGCCGTAGATGTGCCGGAATTCCGGAGCTTCCGTCAAGGCTGTTCCGGTCATGCCTGCCAGCTTCTTATACATGCGAAAATAGTTCTGGAAGGTGATCGAGGCCAGGGTCTGGTATTCCTGTTCGACCTTGACCTTCTCCTTGGCTTCCAGAGCCTGGTGAAGGCCGTCGCTGTAGCGCCTTCCGGGCATAAGCCGCCCCGTGAACTCGTCAACGATGATGACCTGGCCGTCCTTGACCATATAGTCCACGTCGCGCTTGAACAAGTAGTGGGCCTTGAGGGACTGGTTGATGCCGTGGACGAGCTCCATCTGGGAAAGGTCGTAAAGGTTGGAGACGCCGAGGTATTTTTCCGACTCGGATACTCCGGTCTCGGTGATGGACACGGTCCGGGTCTTCTCGTCGACCTGGAAGTGTTTGTCTTTATGAAAGTGGCGGACGAGGCTGTCCACCTTGTAGTAGAGGGCGGTGGATTCGTCGGTCGGCCCGGAGATGATGAGCGGCGTCCGGGCCTCGTCGATCAGGATGCTGTCCACCTCGTCCACGATGCCGTAATGGAATTCGCGCTGGACGAGTTGGGAGAGCTGGAACTTCATGTTGTCGCGCAGGTAGTCGAAACCGAACTCGTTGTTCGTGCCGTAGGTGATATCGCGGCGGTAGGCGTCGTAACGGTCCTGGTCGGGGATGTCGTGAAGGATGGTCCCCACGCTGAGCCCGAGGAACCGGTAGATCGTCCCCATCCATTCCGTGTCGCGCTTTGCCAGGTAATCGTTGACGGTCACGATATGGACCCCGAGGCCCGTCAGGGCGTTGAGGTAGGCGGGGAGGGTCGCGACCAGGGTCTTCCCTTCACCCGTTTTCATCTCGGCGATCCGGCCCTGGTGGAGGATGACGCCGCCCAGGATCTGGACGTCGAAATGGCGCATCTTGAGGGTGCGGCGGGAGGCTTCCCGGACGCAGGCGAAGGCCTCGACGAGGATGTCGTCGAGCCCGGCGCCTTGGGAGAGTTTGCCCTTGAATTCGGCGGTCTTGGCCCTCAGCTGATCGTCTGAGAGGGCCTGGATGCGGGGTTCGATGTCGTTGACGGCGGAAACGAGCGGCCGGACCTTTTTCAGGTCGCGGTCATTCTTCGTCCCGATAAATTTTTGAATGAACCACTTAACCATTTCCTATTTTTTATCAGAAAGCCCCCGGATTGTCAATTTGAAGCCTATGAACGCGGCGGGAGAGCCCCAGCCATTAGCCGTTTTGATTCCCCGAACGCGGGCCGGGTGTTCCCATCAGTCTGGAAGATCGCCTCCATCATGAACGCGCTTGGGACCAGGGCCGGCGATGGAAACGGTGCTCACTGGGTAGGGGCCTTCCCGGACCTCCCTGATTTTATTTCTTCCCGAGGATCTCGTCGGCGAGCGCCTTGGCTCCGTAGACCTTGATCATGGCCTCGATGATGCCCGAGGCGTGGACCATGACGGACCGCGAGATCTTCTCCTCATAGACGAACCGGGTCGGAAGGGACTGAATGTTGCCGTCGAAGAGGATGCCTGTGAACTCGCCTTTGCGGTTGACGACCGGGGAGCCGGAGTTTCCGCCGATCGAATCGCAGGTGGCCACATAGTTGATGGGAGTGCCCAGGTTGAGGGCGCTCTTCTTCCCGATAAAGCTCGGCG
>Ga0315281_10001001_pt1 | contig 40923 bp, 40 predicted proteins | sample YL17G07_0_MG_FD_204540 | JGI IMG/M metagenome (GOLD analysis project Ga0315281, IMG submission 204540) | Sediment microbial communities from Yellowstone Lake, YNP, Wyoming, USA - YL17G07_0 | ecosystem: Environmental > Aquatic > Freshwater > Lake > Sediment | place: USA: Wyoming | collected...
CGCGCTCGGCGTAGACCTCGACGTTGACCGTGATCGAGGTGTTGCCGATGCGCACCACGTCGGCGTAGAGCGAGAGCACGTCGCCGATCTGCACCGGCTGCTTGAAGACGAAGGAGTTCACCGACACCGTGGCGACGCGGCCGCGGGCGACGCGCCCGGCGACGATGCCGCCGGCGACGTCCACCTGCGCCATGATCCAGCCGCCGAAGATGTCGCCGTTGTGATTCGAGTCCGCCGGCATCGGCACCACGCGCAGCGCCGGAATCTTGCCCCTGGGCAGCTCGAGGCCGGGCGGCTGGTGCGATGCCTTGCCCATCGCGGCGGCTACTTCTTCTTCTGCCCGGCGAGATAGGCGAGCGGTCCGCCGCGGAACGGCGCGAAGCCGGTGCCGAAGATCAACCCGGCGTCGATCAGTTCGGCGTCGGGCACGATGCCTTCGGCGAGCACCGCCTGCGCTTCGGCGAGATAGGGTTCGACGAGCGCATTGATCATGTCGGCGGTATAGGCGCCGGGCTGGCCTTTCACCGGCTTGCCTTTTTCGTAGCGGTAGATGCCCTGGCCGCTCTTGCGGCCAAGCTGGCCGAGCGCCACCTTGTTGAGCAGGATCTGCGGCGCCTCCACTTCGCTGTGCGCGCTCTTTTTCGCGAGTTGCTTGCCGGCGTGCAGGCAGATGTCCAGGCCGACGGTGTCGGCGAGTTCGATCGGGCCCATCGGCATGCCGAATGCCTCCATCGCGGCATCGATCGTTTCGGCCTTCACTCCCTCGTCGAGCATGCGGAACGCGTTCTGCATGTACGGACCGAGCACGCGGTTGACGAGGAAGCCCGGCGAATCCTTCACCGGCAGCGGCAGCTTGTCGATCTGGCGCACGAAGGCGGTGGCATTCGCGGCGATTTCCTTTCTAGTCTTTTCCGAGGAAATCACTTCCACCAGCATCATCTGCGGAACCGGGTTGAAAAAGTGAATCCCGACCAGGCGCGAGGGGTCCTTGAACGTGGCGCCGATGTCCGCGAGCTTGAGGCTGGAGGTGTTGCTCGCGAGCACCGCGCCGGGCTTGGCCGCCGCTTCGAGCTTCGCGAACAGCTCGCGCTTGGCCTCCAGGTTCTCGAAGATCGCCTCGATGATCACATCCGCCTTCGCCGCGCCGGTTCCCGCGACGTCCGGGATGAGCCGGTCCATCGCGTCGCGGACGCGCAGCGGGTCGCGCAGGCGCCGCTGGAAGAGCTTGGCCGCGCGCTTCACCGCCGGCGCAAGGCGCTCGGGCGCGGTGTCCTGCAGGGTCACCGTGATGCCGCGCATGGCGCAGAGCGCGGCGATGTCGCCGCCCATCACGCCGGCGCCCACCACGTGCACGTGCTTCGCCTCGAAATCCGAGCCCTTGCCGAGCGACTTCATGCGTTCCTGCAGGAAGAATATGCGGATCAGGTTCCGGGTGGTCGGGTGGGCGAACAGCATCTTGATCGAGCACGACGGGTCGTCCGGGTTGACGAACGGATCGCCGTCGTACTTCAGCCATGCGTCGATAATCGCGTAGGGCGCCGGGTAGTGCTCGCGCCGGGCTTTCCTGGCGACCTGCTTTCTCGCCTGGCTGGCGAACAGGGAGCGCAGGGGTCCGAGGAAAAGTCTCTGGGCGAACCCCAGTTTCCCCGGCGCGGGCGCCTCCAGCGTCACCATGCGCGCCGTGTTCTCCAGTATCCGCAGCGGCACCGCCTGGTCCACGAGGCCCATGCGCCTGGCGCGCTTCGCGTCCACGGCCTTGCCGGTGAGCAGCATGTCGAACGCCGCCGCCGGACCGATCAATTTCGGCAGCCACTGCAAGCCGTGCCAGACCGGCCAGATGCCGAGCATCACCTCCGGGAACGCGAACCGGACCTTGGGATCGTCGAGCGCGACGCGATACCTGCACGCGAGCGACAACTCGAGGCCGCCGCCCATGCAAAAACCGTTCACCATCGCGGTCGTCGGGAACGGCAGGAGGCGCAGCTTTTCGAGCACATCCCAGCCAAGACGGACGAACGACGCCGCCTCCTCGGGAGTCCTGAAGTTGACGAACTCGTTCACGTCGGCGCCGGCGATGAAACTGTCCTTGGCGGAACGGATGATCATGCCCTTGGGGCCGGCAAGCCGTACCTCCTCCAGGGCGGCGTCCAGCTCCTCGACCGCTTCGCGTGAGAACGTATTCGCCGATTCGCCCTGCCGGTCGAACGTAAGCCAGGCGAGGTCCTGCGCGTCCTTCTCCCAGCGCCAATGCTTCATCTAGAGCGCCTCCACCAGCATCGCGCCGCCGAGCCCGCCACCTATGCAGATTGATGCCATCCCTTTTTTCGCATTCTTTCTTTTTAATTGTCGAATCAAATGCAAAACAATCCGCGCGCCCGAAGCTCCCACCGGATGCCCCAATGCCACGGCGCCGCCGTCCACATTCAGTTTTTCCTGGTCAAGATCTCCGAGAGTTCCATCAAGGCCAAGCTGCTCCTTGCAGTATTGCTCGTCCTTCCACGCCGCGAGGCAGCCCAGCACCTGGGCGGCGAAGGCTTCGTTGATTTCCCAGTAGTCCACGCCGTCGAGCTTGAGGTTGTGGCGTTTGAGGATCGGCGTCGCCGCGTGCACCGGCCCGAGGCCCATCTGCGCCGGGTCGAGGCCCGCCCATTCGGAGTCGAGAATACGCCCGATGGGTTTTAAATCATGTTTTTTCATGGCTTCCTCGGACGCGAGGATGAGCCATGCCCCGCCGTCGGTGATCTGCGAGCTGTTGCCGGGGGTGACGTTGCCGTACTTGCGGTCGAAAAAAGGCTTCAGCTTCGCCAGGTTGGCGACCGACGAATCGCGCCGCACGCCGTCATCGAGCGTGAACGCGCTGCCGTCCTTGTCGTAGAGCGCTTCAAGCTCGCCGCCGCCGGCCGCGAGGTGGCCTTCGTCCTGCGCCCGCGTGACCCGCTGGTGGCTGCGTACCGAGAAGACATCCATCTGTGCGCGCGAGATGCCGAAGCGGTGCGCGAGGTTTTCCGCCGTCTGCCCCATCAGCAGCCCGACCATCGGATCGGTGAGGCCTTTCATGATTCCAATGACTGGAGCAAGCAGCGAAGCAAAAGGAAGCTTTGCGAATTGGCTCGCTTTCTGACCTGAAGTTCTTACTTGAGAAAAATCCGCAAACCAGTTCACCATCTTGTCGTTGTAGAGCAGCGGGGCGCGCGAGAGTGCGTCGACGCCGCCCGCGAGCACGAGATTCGAGCGCCCGGCGAGGATGTTGTTGATGCCCGAATCGAGCGCCTGCATGCCCGAAGCGCAGTTGCGCATGACCGTCCAGCCGGGAACCTTGTGGCCGCAACCCAGGCGCAGCGCCACGACGCGGCCGATGTTCACTTCATCCACCGAGGGCGCGGCGCACCCCAGGATGACTTCGTCGAGGTCCTGCGGCGCGAATTTCTGGCGCACCAGCAGCGCGCGGCCCGCCTGGGTAGCCAGATCGCCCGCCGAGAACACGCCGGGGCGGTTCTTCGCCTTGAGGAAGGGCGTGCGCGCCCCGTCGATCACGTATATCGGCTTTGCATATCCGGCCATTGCTATCTCCCTAGCTCGCGCGCGACCGCGTTGAACCAGCGCGCGTCGTGGCTCATCCAAGACTTGACGAGCAGCCGCTCGCGTTCGATGTTCACGCGGCCGCCCTGGCGGCGGCCTGCTTTTCGCGCTCATGCTTCTGCATGATCTCGGCGCGGCCGAAATCCTGCGGGAAATCGTCCACCCTGATAGCGCCCCGGCGCAGGGCTTCCTTGCGCTGCCACAGCGCATTCTCCTCGCTCGTGATGATTTGTTTCTCCAGGCCCATGGAACCCAAATCAACGCCCGGTCGCGGGATGAGCCTGCCTTTCTTGACTGCCTTGCGCAGCTTCTCGTCGATCGGCTCGCAGGCGATAGTGGCGAGGAACGCCGCCTCGAGGGCGCCGGCAGGGTCGGACTCGCTCTTGCTGATGTAGATGCCGGCCGTCAGGCGGTCGCGCGCCGCGCCCGCTTCGAGCACGATCTTCGCGCACTCGTGGTTGCGCGAATCCAGCGGCGGGCGGAACGACATGCCGAGCGGGAAGATGGTCCAGCGCAGCAGCGTCGCCAGGCTCTTGACGGGAAAATTCGACAGGATGGCGTCGATCGCCTCCTGCGCCTGGTAGGCCGCGTCGCGCACCGCCCAGCGGATCAGCGGCAGGTCTTCCTTCACGCGGCCCTGATCCTCGTAGTGCTTCAGCGTCGCCGATATCAGGTACAGCATCGACAGCACGTCGCCCAGCCGCCCGGAAATCTTCTCCTTGCGCTTGAGCGCGCCGCCCATCGCCAGCATCGAGACGTCGGCGAGGAACGCGAACGCGGCGGCGAGGCGCGAGCAAAAGCGGAAGTAGTGCTGCGTTTCGGGAGCGCCGTCGCGCGGCACCTGGCCCAGGCGCGAGCTGGTGATGCCGTGCACGAAGGCGCGCACGCCGTTGGAAAGGGTGTGGCCGATGTGCGAAGTGAACGCGTCGTCGAACTCGATCGAAGCGTCGGCGCCTTGCATCTCCTTGGCCGCGCGCATCTCGCGCAGGACGTAGGGGTGGCAGCGGATCGCGCCCTGGCCGAAAATGATCAGCGTGCGCGTGAGGATGTTCGCGCCCTCCACGGTAATGCCGACAGGCATTACCTGATATCCGCGCCCGACCCAGTTGTTGGGCCCCAGGCAGATACCCTTGCCGCCGTGGATGTCCATGGCGTCGTTGACGCACAGGCGCGCGCGCTCGGTCATGTGGTACTTGGCGATGGCCGAGATCACGGCCGGCTTCTCCCCCAGGTCCACGGCGCCCGCCGTCATTACGCGCACCGCGTCCATCATGTAGCAGTTGGCGGCGATGCGGCCGAGCGCCTCCTCGACGCCCTCCAGCTTGCCGATCGGCGTCTTGAACTGGCTGCGCACGCGCGCATAGGCGCCGGTGATGCGCGCCAGGCCCTTGGCCCCGCCGACGGACGATGTCGGCAGCGAAATCGAGCGGCCCGCGGCGAGGCAGCCCATCAGCATCATCCAGCCCTTGCCGGCGTAATCCTTGCCGCCGATGATCCAGTCGATCGGCATGAAGACGTCCTTGCCCGAGTTCGGGCCGTTCTGGAATGCCGCGTTCAGCGGCAGGTGGCGCCTGCCGATGTTCACGCCTGGGTGATTGGTCGGCACCAGGGCGCAGGTAATTCCCAGGTCTTCTTTCGAACCCAAAAGACCCTCGGGGTCATAAAGCCGGAAGGCGAGGCCCAGCAGCGTCGCGACGGGCCCCAGCGTGATGTAACGCTTGTCCCAGGTAACGCGCATGCCGAGGACTTCCTTGCCCTGGTGCATGCCCTCGCAGACCACGCCGTAATCCGGAATCGCGGCCGCGTCCGAGCCCGCCTCCGGGTTGGTCAGGGCGAAGCAAGGGATTTCGAGACCCTTGGCGAGACGCGGCAGATAGTGGTTCTTCTGCGCGTCAGTGCCGTAATGCAGCAGCAGTTCGGCGGGCCCGAGCGAGTTGGGCACCATCACGCTCACCCCGAGCGCGTTCGAGCGCGTCGAGAGTTTCATTACCACCGCCGAGTGGGCGAACGCCGAGAAACCAAGGCCGCCGTAGTTCTTCGGGATGATCATGCCGAAGAAACCCCGGTCCTTGAGGTATTGCCAGACCCGGGGCGACAGGTCGTAGCGCTCGTGCGTGACCTCCCAGTCGTCGGTCATGCCGCAGACTTCCTCGCACGGTCCGTCGAGGAACGCCTGCTCCTCGGACGAGAGCTTCGGCGCCGGGATCGCGAGCATCTTGTTCCAGTCGGGCTTGCCGGAAAACAGATCCGCGTCCCACCACACCGTGCCCGCGTCGATCGCCTCCTTCTCGGTTTGCGACATGTCGGGCAGGATGCGACGGAAAATCGCGAGTACGTGATCGCTGACGAATCTCCTTCTCAAGAGGGTGATGTTCAGGATGATCGCGAATACGGCGAAAAGGCAGAAGACAACCCCGTTTGCAGTGCCGGACCACGCAAACGCAGTGGCCCAGCTGGCAAGCATCACGCCCGAGGCGACGCTCCAGACGAGGATCGGCGCCTGAAAGTAAGCGAGCAGCACCAGGATTGCGACGGTTGCGGCGGCGAAAACGGCGATATCGAGCATGGGAACCTCCTTCTGAGCCTTCTTGAACTGCCCTGACCGCTAGGCGGCCTTCTTTACGTCGGCGGAATCGTGCAGGGGCGCGAGCAGGCCGGCGGCAAGGAATGCGGTCAGCCGCGCCTCCAGCAGACGGGCGTCGTAGCGGTCCTCGGGCTTGCAGCCGGCGATCAATTGCACCGTATCGGTGGCGGCAAGCGTGTAGGCGAGCGTGCCGAACATGAAGTGCATGCGCCAGATGAGCTCATCGCGCGGCATCTGCGGCAGCGCGCGCTCGAAGGCGTTCTTGAAGCGCTCCATGGCCGGGGCATAGAGCTGGCCGATGAGGGAACGGATGTGCTTCTGCGGATCGGTGTAGGTGCGCCCGAGGAGGCGGATGAAATTCCGGCCGCCATACTTCGAATCCTCGATCATGCGCAGGCCCGCGCCGACGAAGGCGCGGATGATCGCATCGGGCGTCAGGGCGCGGCCGCTGGCTTCCTTCTCCAGGCGGTCCAGTTCAGCGATACGGCTGGCGTTCATCGGATCGAGCCGGCGCCGGAACACCGCCTCGATGAGCGCGTCCTTGGAGCCGAAGTGGTAGTTCACCGCGGCGAGGTTGGCGCCCGCCTTGGCGGTCAGCAGGCGCATCGAGGTGCTCTCGAAGCCATGCTGCATGAAAAGCTCTTCGGCAGCGTCGAGAATGCGGGTACGGGTTTCGTGCGGGGGTTTGACGGCGCGCAGGCTCATGGGAGTTCCTGATTCAAACGACCGTTTGAATCTTAAGGGCTTGGGCCTGTGGCGTCAAGGGTATTGCGTCTGGCGCGGCAGTTAGAATCGCCCTCCCCATGGCAACCCACGGCCACCACAGCGCCGCGCCCGTTCAGGCGCTGCGCGGCAACGAATGGCGTTCGGTCGCCGTGCTGCTGCCCTATCTGTGGGATTTCCGCGGGCGCGTGCTGCTCGCGCTGACGCTGCTGGTGGCGGCGAAATTCGCCAATGTCGGCGTGCCGCTCATCATGAAAGAGATTGTCGATGGCCTGAACCCGGGCCTCGACCCGAGGCTCGCGGCCGTGGTGATCCCGGTGGCCCTGCTCGCGGCCTACGGCCTGCTGCGTTTTTCGACCACGCTGTTCGGCGAACTGCGCGACGTGGTCTTCGTTCGCGTCACGCAGCACGCGATCCGGCGCGTCGCGCTGAACGTCTTTCGCCACCTGCACGCCCTGTCGCTGCGCTTTCACCTCGACCGGCAGACGGGGGGCATGACGCGCGACATCGAGCGCGGCACGCGAGGGATCTCGACCTTATTGTCTTATTTATTATTTTCAATAATTCCAGTCATTCTCGAGTTCGTCCTCGTCGCGGCGGTGCTGCTGGGCAGGTTCGACTGGCGCTTCGCCGCGGTCACCTTCGGCGCGGTGGTGGTGTACATCGGCTTCACCATCACGGTCACCGAGTGGCGCATCGAGATCCGGCGCCGCGCCAACGATCTCGACTCGCGCGCCAACACGCGCGCCATCGACAGCCTGCTCAACTACGAAACGGTGAAGTATTTCGGCAACGAGGAGTTCGAGGCGCGGCGCTACGACAAGAACCTGCGCAAGTACGAAGACGCGGCGGTGCGCTTCGAGTCCTCGCTCGGGCTGCTCAACATAGGCCAGAGCCTGATCATCGCCGCCGCGGTGACCGCGCTCATGTTCCTTGCCGCCGAAGGGGTGACCTCGGGCGCGCTCTCGCTGGGCGATCTGGTGCTGGTGAACGCGCTGCTGATCCAGCTCTACATCCCGCTCAATTTCCTCGGCATGGTGTACCGCGAGATCAAGCAGTCGCTGATGGACATGGACAAGATGTTCCGGCTGCTGACCGAGAACCGCGAAGTCGACGACCGGCCTGGTGCGCCCGAGGTGCCGCCGGGGCCGGCCGCAGTTGAGTTTTCACATGTAAATTTTTTCTACGAGAAAGAAAGGCAAATACTCCACGACGTCAGCTTCACGATTCCAGCCGGGCAGCGCGTGGCCGTGGTCGGGCACTCGGGCTCGGGCAAATCCACCCTCGCGCGGTTGCTGTACCGTTTTTATGATGTGACGGAGGGCGCGATTGTTGTGAACGGCATGGACATAAGAGAAACAAAACAGTCCAGCCTGCGCGGCGCCATCGGCATCGTGCCGCAGGACACGGTGCTGTTCAACGACACCATCCATTACAACATCCATTACGGACGCACCGGGGCAAGCGAGGCCGAAGTGGTTGAGGCGGCGCGCGCCGCGCATATCCACGACTTCATCCTGACGCTGCCGGCGAAGTACGAATCCATGGTCGGCGAACGCGGCCTGAAACTCTCCGGCGGCGAGAAGCAGCGCGTGGCGATTGCGCGCGCGCTGCTGAAGAACCCGCGCATCCTGATTTTCGACGAAGCGACCTCCGCGCTCGACTCCAGGTCGGAGAAAGCGATCCAGGCCGAACTCGAGCGCATTGCGGTCGGCCGCACGACACTGGTCATCGCGCACCGGCTCTCGACGGTCATGGATGCCGACATGATCCTGGTGCTCAACCGCGGCCGGATCATCGAGCGCGGTACGCACCGGGCGTTGCTCGAGGCCGCGGGCGAGTACAGCCGCATGTGGGCGCTGCAGCAAGAAGCGGCGCAGGCCGAAGCGGTCCTGGAGAAGGCCAAGACTGCTTGAAGTGATATTAAGTTTGCTCCCTAGGCCTCTATTTTTGCTTGCATTTTTGGCATTGATCCGGCTACACTCGCGCAGTTCTCAAAAGCCGACGGACATGCAGAACACGGAACGAAGCCTGCACCACCTGGAAAAAATCGTCGCCATCGCGGCGCTGGCGGCGGTGTTCGCGTTGATGATCGGCTTCGCGCAGGCCGCCGACCAGAACAAGGGCGCGAAGAAGTCCGACGAAGTCTTCCTGCGCTCCGCGGTCGCGCTGGTGCAGGATGCCGCCAGCGGAGAGACGCTGATCGCCAAGAACCAGAACGCGGTGCTGCCGATCGCCTCCATCACCAAGCTGATGACCGCGATGGTGATCCTCGATGCCGGCCTGAACCTCGAGCAGCGGGTCGCGATCAGCGACGAGGACTACGACCTCCTCAAGGGCACGCGCTCGCGCCTGCGGCCGGGCACCGTGCTGACGCGCGATGAATTGCTGCTGCTCGCGCTGATGTCGTCGGAGAATCGCGCCGCAGCCTCGCTCGCGCGCACCTTTCCCGGCGGCCCCGCCACATTCGTCGCGGCGATGAACGCGAAGGCGGCCGCGCTCGGCATGAGCGACAGCCGTTTCGTCGACCCGACCGGCCTGTCCTCGGCGAACGTCTCCACCGCGCACGACCTCGCGCGGATGGTGGCCGCCGCGCACGAGTATCCGCTGATCCGCCAGTACTCGACCCGCGACAGCGCCATCGTGCAGGCGTTCGGCCGGCCGCTCGGTTACCGCAATACCAACGGCCTCGTGCGCAGCGTGCACTGGGACATCGGCCTGTCGAAGACCGGCTACATAAGCGAGGCTGGCCGGTGTCTCGTCATGCGCGTGCGCCTGTCTTCGCGCGAAGTCATCGTCGTGCTGCTCGATTCCTGGGGCAAGCTTTCGCGCGTCGGCGACGCCAACCGCATAAAAAAGTGGCTCGAGACCCAGGCCGTCGCCGGCCGCCGCAGCTAGGCCCGTCCCGGCTTTTCGGTTCAGTGGCGCCCGTGGACAACTTTCGCGAGGACGTCATCGCCGGCCTGTCGTTGCCGCAGAAGGCCCTCCCGCCGAAGTATTTCTACGACGCGAAGGGCAGCCGCCTGTTCGAGGCGATCTGCCGCCTGAAGGAGTACTACCCGACGCGCAGCGAACTCGCGCTCACGCGTGGCCGGTTGGGCGCGATCGCGCGTTTCGCGCGCAAGGGCTGCGCACTGATCGAATACGGCAGCGGCGAAAGCATGAAGTCGCGCCTCCTCATCGAAGTGCTGCGTCCCGCGGCCTACATTCCGGTGGACATTTCGGATCACGCCCTGCGCCGCGCTGCAGCGAAGCTGCGGCACCTTTTTCCGTGGCTCCACATCCACGCGGTGCACGGCGATTTCTCGCGGCCGCTGAAAATACCGGTGGCGCAGGCGAAGGGGCGGCGCGTGGTGTACTTCCCCGGCTCCACCATCGGCAACCTCGCGCCCGAGGAAGCGCACGCCTTCCTGCGCATGACACGCGGGCAGGTCGGCCCCAGGGGCGCGATGCTGGTCGGCGTGGACCTGAAGAAGGACGCCAACGTCCTGCATGCCGCCTACAACGATTCGAAGGGCGTGACCGCCGCGTTCAACCTGAACCTGCTCGCGCGCATCAACCGCGAACTGGGCGGCGATTTCGATCTGCGCCGTTTCCGCCACTATGCCTTCTACAACGCCGCGCCCGGCCGCATCGAGATGCACCTGGTCTCGCTCGCGCCGCAGACGGTGAACGTCGGTAACCACCGCTTCGCCTTCGAGGCGGGCGAGTCGATCCACACCGAGAATTCGTACAAGTACTCGATCGACGGCTTCCGCGCGCTTGCGCGCGCCGCGGGCTTCAGAGGCGAGAAAGTCTGGCTGGATCCGAAGGGATTGTTCTCCCTCCATGGACTGGTTGCAGCTTAGAAAAAAGGGGATCAGAACAAAGGGGGTCAGAGTAACATTCCGGACCGGTCGCGGCTCAATGCGGTCTCAGGGAAATGTTACTCTGACCCCCTTTGTTCTAAGCGGCGCCGATGCGGGTGCCGTCTCGGCGGTGGCCAATGGCGTGCGCGATGCGCTCGGCGGATTCCTTCACCAGCGGTCCCCAGGTAGGCTTCATCCGGTCGGCGGGGGAGGAGATCGACAACGCGGCGATCAGCAGCCCGGCGTCGTCGCGCACCGCGGCCGCGACGCAGCGCACGCCCAGCTCGGCTTCTTCGGCGTCGGTGGCCCAGCCCTGGCGCTGGATGCGCTCGAGTTCGCGCTCCAGGAGCGGCAGGCTGGAGAGCGTATTCCTGGTGTGCGCGGCGAGACCGGTGCGCTTGGCGTACTCGCGCAATTTCTGGAAACCTTCCTCGAGCAGGAAAAGCTTGCCCGCCGCCGTGATGTGCAGCGCGGCGCGGGCGCCGATCACGTGCACCACGCGCATCGCCGAGCGGCCCGACGAGGTGCGCTCGACGTAGACGATCTCGTCGTCGTGGCGCACCGAGAGGTTGACCGTTTCGCCGATCTGCGAGTGCAGCTCGCGCATCACCGGCAATGCCATTTCGCGCACGTTGATGCGCATTTTCACCAGGTTGCCGAGCTCGAGCAGCCGCATGCCGAGGCGGTAGCTGCCGGGCTCGATGCGGTCGATGATGCGGTCGGCGGCCATCGCCGAGAGAATTCTGTGCGCGGTGGAAGGATGCAGGCCGGTGTGTTGCGCCACCTGCTTGAGCCCCAGCGGTTCGGGATGCGCGGCGAGCACGTCGAGCAGCTTCAGCATCCGCGCGATGACCTGGATCGGGTTTTTCTGTGGGCTCTTGGCGGCCGGCATGGGGGTGGCATTGTATCCCACGATGTGAAACACTGAGCGCCTATGCCGGTCATCACAAATATTGAAGATTTGCGCCAGATGGCGAAGAAACGCGTGGCGAAGGCGGTCTTCGAGTACGTTGACCGCGGCTCCTACGACGAGACGACGCTGCGCGCCAACAAGGGCGACCTCGACGCCCTCAAATTCCGCCAGCGGGTGGGCATCGACGTCGACAAACGCTCGACGCGCAGCAGCATGATCGGGCAGGAGGTGGCGATGCCGGTGGCGATCGCGCCGGTCGGCCTAACCGGCCTCAACTGGGCCGACGGCGAGATGCTCGGCGCGCGCGCCGCGGAGAAGTTCGGCATTCCGTTCACGCTCTCCACCATGTCGATCTGCTCGATCGAGGATGTGGCGGGCGCGGTGTCGAAGCCGTTCTGGTTCCAGCTCTACGTCATGCGCGACCGCGGCTTCGCCGCCTCGCTCATCGACCGCGCGAAGGCCGCCAAGTGCTCCGCGCTGGTGCTCACGCTCGACCTGCAGATCCAGGGGCAGCGCCATCGCGACCTGAAGAATGGCCTCGTCGTACCACCTCGCCTGACTTTTGGTTCTTTCGTGGATATTTTAGGAAAACCATCGTGGGCACTGAATGTCCTGAGGGGAAGGCGTAAGAGCTTCGGCAACCTGGAGGGCCAGATCAAGGGCGCCGACAACCTGCTGACGCTGTCGCAGTGGATCGCGGGCCAGTTCGACCCGACGCTCAGCTGGAACGACGTCGCCTGGGTGAAGGAACGCTGGGGCGGCAAGTTGATCCTCAAGGGCATCCTCGACATCTAAGATGCAAAGCTCGCCGCGGCCGCGGGCGCCGATGCCATCGTCGTTTCCAACCATGGCGGCCGCCAGCTCGATGGCACGGTGTCCTCGATTCGCGCGCTGCCCGAGATCGTGCAGGCGGTCGGCGACCGGACCGAAGTGATTTTCGATGGCGGTATCCAGTCGGGGCAGGACGTGTTGAAAGCGCTCGCGCTCGGCGCCAAGGGCACGATGATCGGCAAGGCGTTCGCCTGGGGTCTGGGCGCGAAGGGCGAGGCCGGCGTGACGCAGGCGCTGGAGATCATCCGCAAGGAGCTCGACGTGACCATGGCCCTGTGCGGCCTTAAGGACGTGAAACAGGCGAGTCCCGCGATTCTGCGGCCCGCCTAGCGGCGCGCATGGCCGCGCACCGCCCGCTCGAGCACTACGCCTGGCTTTCGGTCGCCGCGGCGCTCGCGACCATCGCGCTGAAGACCGCCGCGTGGCAGGTCACCGGCTCGGTCGGCCTGTTGTCGGACGCCCTCGAATCGCTGGTCAATCTTGCCGCGGCGCTGCTTGCGCTGTCGATGCTGCGGCTCGCGGCTGCGCCGCCGGACGCGGCGCATCCTTATGGCCGCTTCAAGGCGGAGTATTTCGCCAGCGGCATCGAAGGCGCGCTGATCGTGCTCGCCGCGGCCAGCATCGCGTACGCCGCGGTGCCGCGCCTCTCCGATCCCCAGCCGATCCAAGCGCCATTCCTCGGCATCGCGTTGTCGGCCGCCGCCTCCGCGATCAACCTTGGCAGCGGCCTGATGCTGATTTCGGTCGGCCGCCGCCTGCACAGCATCGCGCTGGAGGCCGACGGTCACCACCTGATGACCGACGTCTGGACTTCGGTCGGCGTGATCGCGGGCGTCGCTCTGGTCGCCGCCACCGGCTGGCACATCCTCGACCCGCTGATCGCGATAGCGGTGGCGGTGCACATCGTGTTCACGGGTTTCATGCTGATGCGCCGTTCCTTCGCCGGCCTGCTCGACGCGGCGATCCCGGAAACCGAACGCGCCGATGTCGAGAAGATCTTCGCCGAATACCGCAAGCGCTACGGCGTCGACTTCCATGCGCTGCGCACGCGCCAGGCCGGCGCGCGGCGCTTCGTCAACTTTCATATCCTCGTGCCCGACGCCTGGCCGGTGGACCGCGCGCACCAGCTCTCGGAGGAGATCGAGGAGCGCATCCGCTCGCTGGTGCCCAACGCGATCACGCTGACCCACATCGAACCGATCTCGCAGCCCGCGTCCTACGACGACATCAAGCTGGAGCGCTGGTAGCTTTTTTTCTGGCTGCTCTAATCGCAAAGCGCCCTGGATGCACCGCGGCGGCCAGTTTTCTCTCCACCGGTAGCGGTTCACCATGGAGCATGGAGGCGATCAGTTCGCCGCAGAGCCCGGCCCAGAGCAGGCCGCGCGAACCGTAGGCGAAGGCGCCGTAGAGCCCAGCGCCGCGCGCGTCCTCCAACGAACCCACCATCGGCAGCCGGTCGCGCACCACGGCGCGAAACGCGACGCGGCCGTCCAGCTTCGCCGGATCGAGGGGCGGATTGAATGCGGCGCATGTTCCCGGCAGCATCTGCTCCAGCCGCGCGAGATTGCCGGCGTGGCTGTCGGCTCGCACTTCCGGATCCTCGTCGCCGATGTCGAAGCTCGCGCCGGCCAGCGACACGCCGTCGATGCCAGGCAGCACCATGCCGCCGCGCAGCACCACATGGTCGAGGCCTGCGATCGCGGGCACCAGCGTCAGCTGGCCGCGCACGCGCCGCAGGCGCACCTCCGGTTGCGGCGCGAGCCGTAATGCGTCGGCCGCGTTCGCGAGCACAACGACAGCGGCGGAAGCAATGACCTTGTCTTGGCCGTCCTTTGCTTTCCAGATGTTGTTTTCACGCGAAAGGGAAGAAACTTCCCGGTCAAAATGCTTTTCAACATCAAAGCGGGAAAGCAAGCCTTCAACAAGGCTGCGCGGCTTGACCCAGCCCGCTTCGGGAAACCATAGGCCGCCCCTTGCTTCGTTGAACTGCGCGTACCCCGGCGGATAGCCTAGAGACGCCAGTGCACGCCGCTGCGACGCCCTTTCTTCTTCATCCCGCGCCAGCTGCAGCACGCCGCAGCGGTCCCATTGCAGATGGCCGAGATTTTTCCAGTTATTCAGCAAGAAAAGGAATGCGGCACGCGTGAAGCGCGCGAACAGACTGTCGTCGGGCGTAACGATGGGGTGGAAAATGCCGGCCGGGTTGCCCGAGGCTTCGGCGGCGGGCGTCGGGTGGCGCTCGATCAGCGTGACCCGCCAGCCGCGCGCCGCGAGCCGCTCCGACACTGCCGCACCCGCGACGCCGGCGCCGACGACGATCGCCGAGCGGGAGGAGTTTCTAGCGGGTTCTGTTTTTCTTCTCGGCCTCAGACTTCCCGCGAGCATTTCCCTCTTTGTCCCGAATCCCTTGTGTTTCGCGACGGCGAATCCAGCCTCCGTCAACGCCGTGCACACGGAGGCGGCGACGCTCCAAGTCGCGAGCGTGGCGCCGGGCGCCGCAAGGCGGCCGAGATGGCGCAGCAGCGGCGCCGCCCACATCTGCGGGTTCTTCGCCGGCGCAAAGCCATCGAGAAATATCGCGTCCGCGATGAGCGCGAGCTGCGGCAGCCCCTCGGTGACATCGCCGAAAAAGAGGGTCAGAACAACGTTTCCGCCATCGAACTCGATGCGGTGCATGCCGGGCAGCAGCATCGGCCAGCGAGTTTGCAGTTCCCGGCTTTCTTTTTCCAGTCCGGAATTTTTTTCCCACAAAAGAGCAAGATCGGAAGCCGCAAAGGGATGCTTCTCGATGGAAACGAAATGCAGCCGTTCGCAGCGTGCCGGATCCTCGCGCCAGGCGCGCCAGGTGGCGAGGAATGAAAGCCCGAAGCCGAAGCCGGTTTCAAGAACGGTGAACACGCGCCGCCCGCGCCAGCGTTCGGGCAGGCCGTTGCCTTGCAGGAACACATGCCGCGCCTGCGCCAGGCCGCCTGCGGCGCTGTGGTAGATGTCGCCGTATTCCTGCGAATACGGCGTGCCGTCGGGCGCGAAGGCGAGGCGGGCGGGAACGAGGGGGGCGCTCACCCCGCTATTGTCAGGCTAGACTGTCATCTGCCCCAGTCCATGGAGCCGCTTTGGCCGTCGAATTCCAGAAGCCCCTCAACCTTCACAGCCTCCTCAAGGCCATCGATTTCGACGCCTGGATCGGGGAGCGTGCGGACAAGCTGCAGGCCCCAGTGTGCATCCAGCAACTCTGGTTCGACACCGACTTCATCGTTTCGGTGGTCGGCGGCCCGAACCGCCGCCACGATTATCACGACGATCCGCTCGAGGAGCTGTTCTATCAGTTCAAGGGAAACGCCTACCTTTCGATCATGACGCCGGAAGGCCCGCGGCGCGTGGACCTCGAGGAGGGCGCGATCTTCCTCCTGCCCCCGCACGTGCGCCATTCGCCGCAGCGGCCCGAGGCGGGGAGCCTGTGCCTGCTCGTCGAGCGCGCGCGGCCGGCGGGTCTGCTCGATGGTTTCGAGTGGTTCTGCGCTTCCTGCAACAACCTCCTGCACCGGGTCGAGGCGCACGTGGCCGACCTGGCCACGCAACTCCCATTGGCGTTCGACGCCTTCCACGCGGATCGCGCGCGCCGCACCTGCACGCGCTGCGGTACGCTCCACCCGGGTAAATGATGAAAAGCGAAGCGAAGGCGAAGGCGCGCGAACGCCTGCGCGGCATCTGGGCGGCGACGCTCACGCCGTTCCGCGGCGACCTCGCGGTGGACGAGGAGGGCTGGCGCCGCAATCTGCGGCACTGGTACGGCCCGCTCGGGATCCGGGGCCTCTTCGTCAACGGCAAGCAGGGCGAGTTTTACGCCATGACGGTGGCCGAGAGAAAACGCACCGCGCAGATCGCGGTCGAAGAGGCGGCGGCGTTCGGCGGCGGGGTGATGGTGTCGTGCTCGGACCAGAGCCTGGACACGGTGCTCGAGTACGCGAAGCACGCGCAGGATATCGGCGCCGATCACATCGTCGTGCACACGCCGCTGCTTTACTTCGGCGCGCACACCGACGAGACGATCTACGGGTATTACCGCCACATTGCGGCGCAGGTGGACATCGGGGTGGTGCTTTGGAACCAGCCGCCCGACTGCGGTTACATGCTGAGTCCAGAACTGTGCGTGCGCCTGGCGGAGATCCCGAACGTGGTCGCGATCAAATACAGCGTGCCGCGCGAAACCTACGCGGCGCTCAGCCGCATGGCGGGCGAGCGCCTGATCGTCAGCACCTCGAACGAAGAGGAGTGGCTGGAGAACATCCTCGAGCTCGGCTGGCAGGTGTACCTGTGCTCCACGCCGCCGTACCTGCTGCAGACGGCGGCGGACCGGCGCATGCACGAATACACGGAACTCGCAATGAAGGGCGAGGCGGCGCAGGCGCGCGCGGTTCACGCGAGTCTCGACCCGGTGCGCAAGGCACTGAAATCAACGCGCCCGGCCGGCAAGGCGGCCGCGCACCAGAAGTACTGGCAGGAACTGCTGGGGCAGGCCGGCGGTACGGTACGCCGGCCGCTGCTCGCTCTGACGGCAGCCGAAAAGGCCGCAACGCGCGCTGCGTTCGAGACCTGTGGATTGAAAACCGGCGCGGCGCACGCCGTGGCCTGAACGTTGCTAGGATTCGACATGAACAAGCCCGCTGAATTGAAGCTCGACACCGTTCCGGTCTGGATCAACGGCAAGCCCGTTGTGCCGCAAGGGCGCATGGGCGAGATCTACAACCCCGCCACCGGCCAAGTCACGAAACGCGTTCCCTACTGCAACGAAGAGATTGTCGACGCCGCGGTCAAGGCCGCCGCTGCGGCATATCCTGAATGGCGCGACGCGCCCATCCTGCGCCGCGCGCGCGTGATGCAGAAATTCCTCGCGCTGATGCAGGCAAATCAAAAGGACATCGCGCGCCTGATCACAGAAGAGCACGGCAAGACGCTGCCAGATGCGATGGGCTCGGTGCAGCGCGGCATCGAGGTGATCGAGTTCGCCTGCGGCATTCCGCAGCTGCTGAAGGGCGAGTATTCGGAAAACGTCGGCACCGCGGTGGACACGCACACCGTGCGCCAGCCCGTGGGTGTGTGCGCCGGCATCACGCCGTTCAACTTCCCGGCGATGGTGCCGCTGTGGATGTTCCCGATGGCGATCGCCTGCGGGAATACCTTCATCCTGAAGCCTTCCGAGAAAGTCCCCTCGGCCTCGATCCGCATGGCCGGGCTGTTCAAGGAAGCCGGGTTGCCCGACGGCGTGTTCAACGTCGTGCACGGGGACAAGGCCGCCGTCGATGCGCTGTTGCATCACCCGCTCGTGAATGCGGTTTCATTCGTGGGCTCCACGCCGATTGCGAAATATATCTACGAGACCTGCGCCAGGAACGGCAAACGCGTGCAGGCACTGGGCGGCGCGAAGAACCACGCCGTGGTGCTGCCCGATGCGGACATGGAATTCACCGCTGATGCGCTGATCGGCGCGGCCTACGGCTCCGCCGGCGAGCGCTGCATGGCCATCTCGGCCGTCGTGGTGGTTGGGGGTGCGGCGGATCCTTTGATTTCTCTGTTAAGAAAAAAAGCCGAAGCGATAAAGATCGGCCCTGGAGACGAGGAAGGCGTCGAAATGGGGCCACTGGTGTCCGCCCAGCATCGGGACAAGGTTGCGTCGTTCATAGAAAAAGGCAAGGCAGAGGGCGCGAAGCTGGTGCTAGACGGCAGCACGACGGCGATGAAGGAGGGCTACTTCCTCGGCACCACGCTCTTCGATCACGTGAGACCGGAAATGGAGATCTACAAGCACGAGATTTTCGGCCCGGTGCTCGTCGTCCTGCGCGCCCGCACGCTCGACGAAGCGATTGCCATCGTCAATGCCAACCCTTACGGCAACGGCACGGCGATCTTTACCGGATCAGGCGGCGCGGCGCGCCGCTTCGAGAACGAGGTGCAGGTCGGCATGGTCGGCATCAACGTGCCGATCCCGGTGCCGGTGGCGTTTTACTCCTTCGGCGGCTGGAAAAACTCGCTCTTCGGCGACCTGCACGTGCACGGCATGGAGGGCGTGAAGTTCTATACCCGCACCAAAGTCATCACCACGCGCTGGCCGCATCAAGATACGCCGGCGCCCGGCCTGAACATGCCCACACTGGGTTGAATACCGTGGTCTTCAGTCTGATTCTCGGCACCGCCACGCCCGGCGGCGGCTTCCCATTGTTCGGAGCGGCGTATGCCGAGGCGCTGAATGCCGCGGAGCCGCGCCTGCGCATCGTGCCGCGCGACACCAAGGGCAGCACCGAGAACGTGCCGCTGCTCGAGGCGGGGAGCATAGACCTCGGGCTGGTGGCGGGCGAACTGGCGAGCGCGGCGCTCGCCAGACCCGGCACGCAATTGCGCATCGTCGCGGCGATGTATTCCTCGCCCGGCCTGTTCGTGGTCGAGGCGGCCAGTCCGGTGCGCAGCATTTCAGACCTCAGGGGCAAACCGGTGGTGCTCGGCACGCAGGGTTCGGGGATCACTGTCTTGGGCCGCGCCGTACTCCAATCCCTGGAGATTCCGGTCGAAGAAATCGTTCTTGAAAAGGCCGCGGATGGCGCGCCAATGCTGCTCGATGGGCGCGCCGCGGCGCTCTGGGGCGCGGGCGTCGGCTGGCCCGCGTTCAGCGCGATCGCCAAGACCGGCGGACGCTTCGTCGGTCCGGACGCCGATGAAGTGAAGCGCATCCTCGCGAAGAACCCTTCGCTGCAGGCGGTGACGCTCCCCGCGCGCAGTTATCCCGGGCAGGACGCACCGCTGCATTCGGTGGGTTCCTGGAGCTTCGTCTTCGCCAGGCCCGGCTTGCCGGAGGAGCAGGGCTATCTCCTCGCGCGCGCGCTGCACCACGTCGAGGGCGCGCTCGCCGCGCGGCTGGAGCAGGCAAAGGAAACAACCGCGGCGAACACCGTTGCCGCCGCGCCGCGCGCGGACCTGATCCATTCGGGCGTGCGAAAATACCTGCGCGAGGCCGGAATACTTCGTTAATTCAATACATGTAATGCCCGCCGTTGACGTGGATCACCTGGCCCGAGGTGAAGCCGCCGCCGTCCGCGGCGAGAAAGCTGCAGGCCGCGGCGACTTCCTTCACATCGCCGAAGCGTCCCAGCGGGATTTCCTTCTCGATCTGTTCCTTCGCCTGGTGCTTGTACTGCGACCAGTCGCGCAGCGTGTCGATCGCGCCCGGCGCGACGGTGTTGGCGGTGATGCCGTCGGGCCCGAATTCGCGCGCCAGCGCTTTGGCAAGCCCGTGCAGCCCGGCCTTGGCGGTGATGTTGTGCGCGCGCTGCGTCACCTGTCCCCAGAAGCCGTCGAATCCCGAAATGAGAATGATTCGTCCCATTTCTTCTTCTGCATGTGCGGAATGGCGTTGCGCGCGAGGTAGAACGCGGGCGTGAGGTTGGTGGCAAGCACCGCGTCCCAGTCCGCGAGGCCGATGTCGAGAAAGGCCTGCATGCGCCGCATGCCCACGTTCGAGACGACGATGTCCACCGAGCCGAACGCCTCGGCGGCGCCTTTCACCATGGCCGCGACCTCGTCGTGCTTCGAGACGTCGGCCATGAAGGGCAGCGCCCGCCCGCCGGCAGCGTTGATTTCCCCGACGACGGCATCGACCGCGGCACGGTCGCGGTGGCCATTGACGACCACGTTCGCGCCGCCCGCGGCCAGCGCGAGCGCAATCGCGCGGCCGATGTTGCGTCCCGAACCGGTGACGATTGCGCAACGGCCCGCGTGTGGCGGGGAAGTCTGGTTCATAATTCAATTTATCAGGCAAGCATGGAGGGGTAAATGGCGCTGCTCGGAATTCTGCTATCCGCTCTTGTTTTCGCGCCCCTCATTGCGCTGGTGCAATCCTCACCGGCGTTGGCACAGGCCTGGCCGGCAAAACCGATTCGCCTCGTGGTGCCGTACCCGCCCGGCGGCTCCACCGACCTGCTCGGCCGCGCGGTGGCGGCCAAGATCGGCGAGGCGCTCGGCCAGCAGGTAATCGTCGACAACCGCGGCGGCGCCAACGGCACGCTTGGCTCGGACATCGTCGCGCGCTCGGCGCCCGACGGCTACACGTTCGTGCTCGGTACCGGCGCGACGCATGGACTGACGCTGTTCCTCTCGAAGACCACGCCCTACGATCCGGTAAAGGACTTCACGCCGGTCACGGCCGCCGCGGAAGTGCCGATCGTGCTGGTGGTCCATCCCTCGATGCCCGCGGCGAACATGAAGGAGTTCGTCGAGTACGCGCAGCGTAACCCGGGCAAGCTTTCGTTCGGTAGCTCAGGCACCGGCTCGCCGCACCACCTGTCGGGGGAGTTGCTCAAGCACCTCGCGGGCATCGACATGGTGCACGTTCCGTACAAAGGTGCGGGCCCCGCGGTGCAGGACCTGCTGGGCGCACAGGTGCCGGCGGTGTTCACCACTCTGTCGACGGCGTTGCCGCACATCAAGAGCGGCAAGCTGCGCGCGCTCGGCATGGTGGAGGGCAAGCGCCAGCCGAGCGCGCCCGATATTCCGACCATCGGCGAATCGGTGCCGGGATACGCCATGCCCCGCTCCTGGCTCGGTTTTTTCGGACCGGCGGCGCTACCGGATGGCATCACCCGGCGCATGAATGCCGAAATCGTCAAGGCGGTGCAATCACCCGACGTGCGCGGCAAGCTCGAGTCCGCCGGCATGCCGGTAGTCGGCACGAGCGCGGAGGAGTTCGCGCGCATGGTGACGGACGACATCGAGACTTTCCGCAAGATCGTAGCCGCCGCGGGGATCAAGGCGGAATGAGCGCGCGGTGACAGCGCCGCTGGCCGGGATCGTCGTCATCGAGCTGGGCCACAGCGTCGCCGCGCCCTGCGCCGGGCAGGTGCTTGGCGACCTTGGCGCAGACGTGATCAAGATCGAGAAGCCCGGCGGCGACGACGCGCGCAAGTGGGGCCCGCCCTTCCTCGACGGCGCCTCGGCGACTTTCCAGGCGATCAACCGCAACAAGCGCTCGGTGGTCTGCGAGCTGCGCGATCCGGCGCAGCGCGCGCGCCTGGTCGATTTCATCGTCGAACGCGCCGACGTGGTGCTGCAGAACCTGCGCCCCGGCCAGGTCGACGAACTGGGCCTCGGCGCGGTGGCGCTGAGTGCGCTCAAGCCCTCGCTCGTCTACTGCAACGTAGGCGCGTTCGGCGCCAAGGGGCCGCTTTCGGCGCGGCCCGGCTACGACCCGCTGATGCAGGCCTTCGGCGGCATCATGAGCATCGTGGGCGAGGAAGGCAGGCCGCCGGTGCGCGTGGGGCCCTCGATCGTCGACCAGGGTACGGCGCTGTGGGGCGTCGTCGGGATCCTCGCCGCTCTATATCGCCGGCGCGATACCGGCAAAGGGGGCGTGGTGGACGTGTCGCTGTTCGAGACCGCCGCCGCCTGGATGGTGATGCACGCGGCACAGTATCTCGGCTCGGGAGAAATCCCGACGCGCCATGGCTCGGGCGCCGCCGGCATTGCGCCTTACAAGGCCTACCGCACTAGGGATGGCGACCTGGTGGTCGCAGCTGGAAACGATTCACTTTTCAAGAAATTTTGTTCTGTCCTTGCTCGCAATGAGTGGGTTACGGATGCAAAATTCAAGTCAAACCCCGATCGAGTGAAGAACGCGCAGATGCTTTACGCCATGATTGAAAATGAGATGGCAAAGCGCAGCAACGCCGAATGGATCGCCAAGCTCGACGCCGCGGGCGTGCCCTGCGCGCCGGTGCAGAACGTGGCGCAGATGCTGGAGCACGAACAGATGAAGGCGCTCGGACTGCTGCAGCCGGTGCCGGGCTCGAGCCAGCCGCTCATCGGGATGCCGATTTCGTTCGATGGCGAGAGGCCCCTGCCGCGCTCGGCTTCGCCGGCGCTCGGGGCGCATACAAAGGAGGTTTTGGGGTGAGTTTGCCTGCCTATAAGACCCTTTCCCTGGAAAGCAAAGGCGATCACGTCCTTCTCGTAAGGCTCGATCGTCCCGAGGTGCTGAACGCCATCAACACGCAGATGGGGCGCGACCAGCTCGATCTGTGGACGCGGCTCTCTGCCGAGCCGGGGGAGTTGCGCTGCGTCATCGTCACGGGCGCGGGCGAGCGGGCCTTCTGCGCCGGCGGCGACCTGAAAGAGCGCGACGGCATGACGCAGTCCGAGTGGCAGGCGCAGCACGAGATCTTCGAGCGCGCGTTCATGGCGCTGGTCGAGTGCACGGTACCGGTCATCGCCGCGGTGAATGGGCATGCTTACGGCGGCGGGCTGGAAATGGCGCTGTGCTGCGATTTCATCTACGCGGTGCCCGGCGCGCGCCTGGCGCTTTCCGAGGTCCGGCTGGGGATCATGCCCGGCGGCATGGGGACGCAGAACCTGCCGCGCGCGGTGGGCGAGCGGCGCGCGAAGGAATTGATCTTCGCGGCGCAGCCGTTCAGCGCCGCGGAAGGCCACGCCTGGGGGCTCGTCAATCGCCTCTGCGAACCGGCGAGGCTGCTCGAGGAGGCGCTGGCGACGGCGCGGGCAATCGCGGAGAACGGCCCGTTGTCGGTGCGCCAGGCGAAGAAATCCATCCATTACGGTCTCGGCATGGACCTCGTGACCGGTTACCGCTTCGAAATCGAGGCCTACAACCGCCTGGTGGACACTGCGGACCGGCGGGAAGGCGTCAAGGCATTCAACGAAAAAAGAAAACCGAAATTCGAAGGCAGATAAGCAAGCATGAAACCCGACCAGGTCTCCGTTTCCCTCGGTGACGACTATCCGGAAATCCGCGAGAGCGTGCGGCGCATCTGCGCCGATTTTCCCAATGGATACTGGCGCGAACTCGACGAGCGCGAGGCCTATCCCGATGCGTTCGTCCAGGCGCTCACCAAGGCGGGCTATCTCGGCGCGCTGATTCCGGAAGAGTACGGCGGCGCGGGGCTCCCCTTGCGCGCCGCGGGCGTGGTGCTGGAGGAATGCCATGCCGCCGGCTGCTACGCCGCTGCGGCGCACGCGCAGATGTACACCATGGGCTCGGTATTGCGCCACGGCAGCCCGGAGCAGAAAGCAAAATACCTGCCCGGGATCGCGAGCGGCGAGTTGCGGCTGCAGGCCTTCGGCGTCACCGAGCCGACGACTGGCACCGACACCACCCGGCTGCAGACCCGCGCGAAGCTCGTAAAAAGCGGCGGTGGCGACTACTACGAGATCACCGGGCAGAAGGTCTGGACCTCGCGCGCGCTGCACTCCGACCTGATGCTGCTGCTCGCGCGCACCACACCGCTCGCCGAGGTGAAGAAGAAAACCGAAGGCCTGTCGGTGTTCCTGGTGGATATCCGCGAGTGCCTCGGCAAGGGGCTGGAAATCCGTCCGCTGAAGGCGATGATCAACCACCATGCCACGGAAGTGTTCATGGACGGCATGCAGGTGCCGGCCGCGAACCTCGTCGGCGGAGAGGGCAAGGGCTTTCGCTGCATCCTCGATGGCATGAACGCCGAGCGCATCCTCGTGTCGCATGAATCCATCGGCGACGCGCGCTGGTTCGTGCGCACGGCCTCGAAGTACGCCTGCGAGCGCATCGTCTTCGACCGGCCGATCGGGCAGAACCAGGGCATCCAGTTCCCGATCGCGCGTGCCTACGCTTCGATGCAGGCGGCGGAGATGATGCTTCGCAAGGCGGCGGCCCTCTTCCAGGCGGGCCTGCCTTGCGGCGAGGACGCGAACATCGCCAAATTGCTGGCCTCCGAAGCTTCCTGGGAAGCGGCCGAGGCCTGCATGCAGACCCACGGCGGCTATGGCTACGCGCGCGAATACCACGTCGAGCGGCGCTGGCGCGAGGCGCGCATTTCGCGCATCGCGCCGATCTCCACCAACCTGATCCTCGCCTATATCGCCGAGCACGTGCTCGACATGCCGCGTTCCTACTGATGGACGGGTTGACCGCGAAGCTGGGGAAGTTCGTCGCTGCCCTCGAATTCAGGAGCCTTCCGGCGCAGGCCGTTGAAACCGCCAAGCGCGGTTTCATCGACTGCACCGGCGTGATGTTCGCGGGGCGGGGGGAAGCTGTTGTCGGGGTATTGCGGGAATCGTTTTCTTTTCCCGTGGTCGGTGAATCGAAAATTCTTTTCGACCAGGGCCAAACCGCTTCCCCCGAAGCCGCTCTCATCAACACTACCGCGGGCCATGCGCTCGACTACGACGACGTCGCGATCGACGGGCATCCGAGCGTGGTGCTGGTGCCGGCGGTGCTCGCCGAGGGCGAGCGGCTGCGCGCTAGTGGCGCCGAACTGATCGCCGCCTACGTCGCGGGCTACGAGGTCTGGGGCGAGCTCGCGTCGCGCGATGCCGACAAGCACCACGCCAAGGGCTGGCACCCGAGCGCGGTGTTCGGCGCGCTCGCCGCCGCCGCCGCGGGCGCGCGCCTGGCGAAACTCGATGCCGGGCGCAGCGCGCATGCGCTTGCCGCCGCAGCATCGATGGCGGGCGGGTTGACCGCCAATTTCGGTTCGATGATGAAACCGCTGCAGGTGGCGCGAGCAGCGCAAAGCGGCCTCATCGCCGCGCGGCTCGCGGCCAATGGTTTCACGGCGTCGCCCGACGCGCTCGAGCACCGCGGCGGCTTCCTGAAAGCGTTCTCGCCGGCAGGGCGTGCGCGCGTCGATGGCGCGCTGGCGGCCGGGCAGGATTGGCACATCCTGAAACACGGACTCAACATCAAGCGTTATCCGGTCTGCTACGCATTGCATCGCTCCATTGACAGCCTGTTGTCTTTGCGCTCCGGGGGAAAAATCATTCCGGAAAAAGTCATGGAAATAGAATTCTCCATCGGCAGGCTGCAGGCCGGCATGCTGCGCCACAGCCGGCCGCAGAACGCGCTGGATGCCAAGTTCAGCGCCGAATTCGCCGCTGCCTCGGCGGTGGTTGCCGGACGCGTCGGCCTGGCGGAGTTGAGCGACGGTTTCGTGCGCTCCGCACCCGTGCAACAGATGCTGGCGAAGGTGAAGGTGCGGCCGGTGGACGATCCCGACCCCGACGAACCGCTGTTCTCGCGCAGCGACCAGGTGCGCGTCACGCTGGCCGACGGCACGGTGCTCTCGGGCGACCCGGTGCGCCACGCCAGGGGCCATGCGCGCAACCCGCTGGGCATGGATGACCTGCGGGCGAAGTTCACCGACTGCGTCGGCGGCGCGCTTACGGTGCCCCGGCGCGAGGCTCTATTTGAACAGTTGCTCAAGCTCGAATCGCTGGCGGAGCCGGCGGCGCTCTACGGAACGCGATCATGAGCCGCGCCTCGTATGCCGCCAAGCTCCTGATCAAGCCGAAAGGCCCGGTCGAAACCACGCTGTTCGATCAAATCTGGCAATGCTGGTCTTTACCGGCCTCGAGCGATGCGCGGCGATCGCGAAGCAGAGGCCGGAGGGGGATCGAAACGCGGCGCGTCGTGGTTAGCCGGGACGCCGGGGTGTCCGATCAGCGCGCGCGTAAGCTGCTTACAGGGGGCCGAATGCGGGGCGTGCGAAAAGACAGTGCACTGGCCAATGGAGCTTGTCCGACGAGACGATTCCGCGCGTGCGTGCGTGCGGGGCGGCGGGGACCAGATCTGCGATTTCAATCTTCTCGCGCTGGTTAGGGTGTTGGTTCGTCCTTCGCGAGGGCTATTTCGGGCTCGGTTCTAGCAGAGGGGAATTTCGTTTCGGGTAGCTTCACTTGCCTTGATATTTTTCCTGTACGTCGCCCGGCCGCAACCCTAACTTCACCATCTGCTCGCGCGCAATCTCTGCCGCTTCCATGCTGCGAAAGGGTCCCGCGCGCACACGCCATACCTTGCCTTGCTTCGTCTGTATTTCCTCTGTGTAGCTCTCGATAGCATTCTTGGTGAGCATTGCGCGCAACTGCCGCACTGCGTCTGCACTTACATATGCGCCAACCGGGACAAAGGATGAGATAGCTTCCTGAGCCGTTTGCTCAAGAAGTCCGTGGCGGCTGCTGCGAGCCTTGCGGCGCGCGCCGCGAGCGCATGACGAAGCCCGGCGGACGTTGAGGTTTGGGGGCCGGGTAACGGCACCGGTGCGGCGCTGGGCGCCGAGTGCTCGTCGGTGCAGATGGACGAACTGCACATGCAGGCCGGCATCTTCCGCCCCTGAGGCGCCCTCGCACCCGGATTTTCCCGCCGGGCCGGGCTTTACACCCGAGCGAGACTGGTGTAGCCTGCCAACTAGTTGTCTAGTTGGAGCTGACCATGGGCATCACCGTAGGCGCTTTCGAGGCGAAAACCAAGCTCGCCGAACTGCTCGACAAAGTCGAGGCGGGCGAGTCCGTCACCATCACGCGGCGCGGCAAGGCGGTCGCGCAGATGGTCGCCGTGAAATCCGACGACGAAGCGGTACGCATGCGTGCCCTGGTCGAGGAGATCAAGCGCACGCGCGTCGGTCGCGGCAAACCGGCCGGTCCTGGCACTACGATTGCGGAGCTCGTCAAGGCCGGACGACGCTATTGATGGCGCTGGTACTCGACGCCTCCATCACCCTCTCCTGGTTCTTTCCGGACGAAAAAACCGGATTCACCGATACGGCGCTGGAAATAGCGGCACAGGAAGAGTGCTGGGCGCCTGCGGTGTGGCGTCTGGAGTTTCCGAACGCGCTGCTGGTTGCCGAAAGGAAGCGCAGGCTTACGCGTGAGGAGCGCCTTCAAGTGCTTGATGAGGCGTCGCGACTGAACCTGCGCTTCGATACTGCGCTACAAGATCTTCGCCGGATCAGCGCCATGGCTGACCGGCACGACCTCAGCACGTACGATGCCGCCTACCTCGAGCTTGCGCTTCGCCTTGGTTCCTCGTTGATTACGCTCGACAAAAAGTTGGCCGCGGCGGCCGCCGCAGCCGGCGTGACGGTGCATGCTCCGGGACGCATGGGCGCGTCGCAGCTGCGCGGGCGCTACAATGTGTAGTGGTGAACGATTGAGAAAACACTAAATACATGGCAAAGCAGCAGGTCTACGACGCATCCGCGATCCAGGCCCTGAAGGGGCTGGAGCCCGTCCGGCGCATGCCGGGCATGTACACCCATACGATCCACCCGCTGCACATCGTGCAGGAGGCGATCGACAACGCCATCGACGAAGCGCTGGCCGGCTTCGGCAAGAAGATCACGGTGAGCGTATCGAAGGACGGCTCGGTCGAAGTCGAGGATGAGGGCCGCGGCGTCCCGGTGGACATGCACCCGGTGGAAAAAAAGCCGGCGGTGGAAGTCGCCTTCACCATGCTGCACGCCGGCGGCAAGTTCGCGAAATCAGGCGAGGCCGTCTATCACATCTCCGGCGGCCTGCACGGCGTCGGCGTCGCGGTGTCGAACGCGCTGTCGAGGCGCTGCGAAGTGACGGTTTATAGAGATGGTTTTCGCCATTCGATTGTGTTTGAGGGAGGGGAACTCAAGAGCAAACTGAAAAGCGAAAAGATAAATGACAGGCGCACCGGCACGGTGGTGCGCATCTGGCCGGATCCGAAGTACTTCGATTCGCCCAACATCCCGATGGGCGAGCTAGAGCACCTGATCCGCTCGAAGGCCTATCTGCTGCCGGGTTTGACCACGCTACTGAAAGTGGAAGGAAAAGCGGATCAGAGCTGGTGTTTCGAGAAGGGCATGGGGCAGTACTTCGAGCGCATGCTCGACGGACGCGAACTGGTGGCGCCGCTGTTCCTGGGAGCGAGGCATTTCGACGAGAAATCGGCCGCCGATTTCGCCGAGATCGAGGCCGGCGAAGGCGCCGAATGGGCGATCGGCTGGGTCGCCGAGGGCGATATTTTCGCCGACAGCCATGTCAACCTGATTCCGACGCGCTCGGGCGGCACCCACGAGGCGGGCTTCCGCAACGGCATCTTCGACGCACTCGCCGCGTTCATGGAAACGCGCACGCTGCAGCACAAGGGCGTCAAGCTGATCGCCGACGATCTCTGGCAGCGCGCCTGCTTCACGCTCTCGGCGCGCATCGTGCGCACGCAGTTCCACGGCCAGACCAAGGAAAAGCTCACCACGCGCCACGCCGCCAAGCTGCTGGAGCTGTGCGTGCGCGACGCCTTCGATCTGTGGCTCAACCAGCACCCCGACGAGGGCAAGAAGCTCGTCGAGCTGGCGATCGAGCAGGCCCTCGCCCGGCTCTCCAAGGGCAAGAAATTCGAACGCAAAAAGGGCTCCGGCGTGGCGACACTGCCGGGCAAACTGGTCGAGTGTTCGTCGGACGACACTTCGCGCAACGAATTGTTCATGGTCGAGGGGGACTCGGCGGGCGGCTCGGCCAAAGAGGCGCGCGACAAGGAAACCCAGGCGATCCTGCCGCTGCGCGGCAAGGTGCTCAATTCGATGTCGAAGGACGCGCGCACGGTGCTCGCCAACAAGGAACTGCAGGCAATCGCCACCGCCATCGGCGTCGATCCGCACGGCCCGGAGGACACGCCGGACCTCTCCGGCATCCGCTACGGCAAGGTCATCATCATGACCGACGCCGACGTGGACGGCGGCCACATCCAGGCGCTGCTGCTGACGTTTTTCTTCATGCACGCGCCCAAACTGGTCGAGAGCGGCCATGTCTACGTTTCGCAGGCGCCCCTTTTCAAGGTGGAAGTTCCCGCGCAGGGCAAGGGCAGGCCGGCGCGCCGCGTCTACTGCCTGGACGACGATGAGCTGGAAGAGACCCTGCGCGCGCTGAAAAAGGAAAAAGTGAGGGAGGATTCCTGGGAAATTTCGCGCTTCAAGGGCCTCGGCGAGATGAATCCCGAGCAGCTCTGGGAAACCTCGATGAACCCGGATTCGCGGCGTCTGGTGCGCATGCAACTGGACGCCGCGCAAATGAAGAAAGCGCGTGAAACCTTCGAACTGCTGATGGATTCGGGCGAGGCCGAGGGCCGGCGCAACTGGATGCGCGAGCACTGGAAGACGGTCGAAGCAGATGTCTAGGAAACCGAAAAGGCCGTTCTGGGAGCCGGGCTACAACGGGCACGTTTACTGGAGCGGCAAGGTAAAGCTCGGCAAGGTGACGCGGCACCCCGGCAAGGGTGCAAAGCAGAAGTACACCTGGGAGGCCGCCGGGCGTGCCGGCGGCGGCGGCGATCTCGACAAGGCCAGGCGCGCGGTGGAAGCCGCGGTCGCGATGGCCGACAAACAACTGGACCTGTTCAACTAGATCATGGACGACAGAACCCCCGATCTCTTCCTGCAGGAAAACGGCGACGATGCGGCGCCGATCGAACGGCACGCCTCGCAGGCCTACCTGGGTTACGCCGTCTCGACGGTCAAATCCCGGGCCCTGCCCGAAGTGGCGGATGGCTTGAAGCCCGTGCAGCGAAGAATACTTTATGCAATGGGTGAGGCCGGCGCAACAGGCTTCGCCAAATGCGCGCGCTACGTCGGCGAGGTGCTGGGCAAGTACCACCCGCACGGCGATTCCTCGACCTACGAGGCGATGGTGCACCTCGCGCAGCCTTTCTCGATGCGCTACCCGCTGATCGACGGCCAGGGAAATTTCGGCAGCCGGGATGGCGATTCGGCGGCGGCCTACCGGTATACGGAAGCAAGACTTTCGAAGTTTTCAGAATTACTTTTAAGTGAAATAAATGAAGGAACCGTCGATTTTGCGAAGAACTACGACGGCAAGTTCGAAGAGCCGCAGCTGCTGCCCGCGCGCCTGCCGTTCGGCCTGCTGAACGGTTCCTTCGGCATCCCCGTCGGCTTTTCCACGCGTATTCCGTCGCACAACCTGAAGGAAGTCGCCGCCGCCGCCGCGCACGTCCTCAAGCACCCGAAGGCCACCGTCAAGGAACTGCTGGAGGTCCTGCCCGGACCGGACTTCCCGGGCGGCGGCCAGATCATCGCGGCGCGCGACGAAATCCGCACCGCCTACGAGACCGGCCGCGGCTCGATCGCGATGCGCGCGCGCTGGCAGGTCGAGCAGCTGGCGCGCGGTCAGTGGCGCATCGTCATCACCGAGCTGCCGCATGGCGTGTCCTGCCGGCAGGTGCTCGAAGAGATCGAGGCGCTGGTCAATCCCAAGCCCTCCACCGGCAAGAAGGAGACCTCGCAGGAGCAGCGGCGGCTGAAGCAGTTCATGCTCGAGCAGGTCGAGACGGTGCGCGACGAGTCCGACCGCAAATCCAAGCTGCGCCTGGTGATCGAGCCGCGCTCCTCGCGCCAGAGCCCCGAGGAGACGATGAAGACCCTGCTCGTGCATACGAGCCTGGAATCGCGCTTCGCGCTCAACCTCACCTGGATCGGCCTGGACGGCCTGCCCGAAACCAAGGACCTGGTCACGATCTTCAGGGAATGGGGCGAATTCCGCGTCAAGACGGTGCGCCGGCGCACCCGGCACCGGCTCGACAAGTGCGAGGAGCGGCTGCATATCGTCATGGGCCGCCTGCTGGCGTTCGTCAAGATCGATGACATCATCAAATTGATTCGATCCTGTGAAGATCAGGGCGAGGCGAAAGAAAAATTAAGGGAAAAATTCAAATTCAGCGAACGCCAGGCCGAGGACATCGTCAACCTGCGCCTCGGGCAGCTCACCAGGCTCGATGGCGTCAAGCTGAACGAGGAAAGAAAGACGCTGGAGGGCGAGAAGAAGGGCTTGAAGGAGATCCTTGACGATGAAAAGGTCCTGAAGAAGCTGGTTATCGCCGAATTGCAGCAGGATTCGAAAACCTACGGCGATGACCGGCGCACGCTGATCAAGGCGGATGAGCGTTCGTCCATCGAGCACACCGTACTCGAAGAGCCGATCACGGTGATCGTATCGAAAAAGGGCTGGGTGCGCGGCCGCAGTGGCCACGCCATCGAGATGGATTCGGTGAGTTTCAAGGACGGCGACGCCCGCAACATGGAGCTCGAGTGCAAGACCACCGACACGCTCACCGTGCTTGCTTCGGGCGGGAAAGCTTTCAGCGTCGACGCGGCGGCGCTTCCCTCCGGGCGCGGCGACGGCGCGCCGATGAACACGCTCATCAATTCGGGCTCCGAGGACATCGTCTGGATCGGCTTGGGGCACGCGGAGGCCGGGTTGCTGATGAGCAACACCGCCGGCAATGGCTTCCTTTGCAAGCTTGGCGACCTCGCCACCAAGACCAGGCAGGGCAAGGACTTCATGAGTGTGCCCGAAGGCGCGAAGGCCTTGCCGCCGGTATTTTTTGCCGGTTCTGCAGAAAAAAATCTGGTGGCGGCATTGTCTTCCGACGCCCGCCTGCTCGTCTTCCCCATGGACGAGTTGCCGACCCGGCCCAACGGCGGCGTCGGCGTGCAGATCATGGCGCTGCCCGACAAGGTGACATTGGCCGGGGTTGCCGCCACGGACGGGTCTTCCTTGACGGTTTCGGGGTTCAAGCGGGCCCGGAAAACGGCACAGTTAGGCAAGAAGGACCTCGCCGATTACCTCGGCAAGCGGGCCCAGCGCGGCAAGGTCTGCGACATCGGTTTCCGGCCCGACAAGCTTGGCGCTTAGACGTCGTCCTCGCCTCACGGGCATCCCGGCGGGTTCGCTCCACCGCGAACTGCGGAAAGTCTCGGGGTAACGTGTCCTACAGAATGTCCGCGGCGCTTCGGCCCGCCCTGATTCCGGTGGCGATCCTCACTGTCGCCGGGCTTTCTCTCTGGATCGGTCCCGCGCTGCCGCCGTCGCTCGCAGGGTTGAAGGAATTCGGCGCGTATTTCGTGCTGCTCGCGGGCGCCGGGGTGAGCCTGTGGTTCAACCGCGGGCGCGCGTTTGTCGCTGCGGCGTCGCTGCTGCTCGCCTACGCGGGCTACCGCTACGCGCTTGGGTTCGGCGCCGACAGCTTCACCGCGCGCGCGGTGTACACCGCGGCGGTGCTCCTGGTGCCGTTCAACATCCTGGTCGCGCTGCTGCTCCCCGAGCGCGGCGTGTCCTACCACGGAGACTACCGGTGGCTGTTCATCGTCGTGGGTCAGATCCTTCTCGTCGCCTGGATCGCTTCCTCCGGCCGCAGCGCGCTCTCGGGGGCGGCCTGGCAGCAGATGCTGGGGCACTGGCTGCTGCGCTCGCCGCCGGCGCCGCTCCTCGGGCGAATGCTGTTTGCGGCGGCATTCGCAGTCGCAGTGTGGCGCGCTTGGCCACGCGGGGGCGGGGCGGTGTCGCCTATCGCAGTTGGCCAGGCCGGCGCGCTGGCCGCGTTCTTCATCGCCTGCGAATGGGTCGCGACCCAGGCGGTGTTTGGCGTCTTCACCGCGGCGGCGGGCGCGATCCTGATCGTCGCCATGCTGCAGGAATCGCATCGCCTCGCGTTCAACGACGAACTGACCGGGCTGCCCGGCCGGCGCGCGCTGCAGGAGTCGATGGCGGGCCTGGGGCCGCGCTACGTCCTGGCGATGGGCGACGTGGATCATTTCAAGTCCTTCAACGACACGCACGGCCACGACATCGGCGACCAGGTGCTAAAGCTGGTCGCGGCGCGCCTCGCCGAGGTGGGCGGCGGCGGGCGCGCGTTCCGCTACGGCGGCGAGGAATTTACTGTTCTGTTCGCCGACGCGACGCTGGATGAGGCCCAGCCGCACCTCGAGGCGATCCGCGCCTCGGTGGCGGGCTATCGCATGGCGGTGCGCGGCGGGAGCCGACCGAAGGAAAAGGAAAAAGGCGAAAAGCTGCGCGGCCCGGATAGTCAGTTGCCGGAAAAGATGCTCTCGGTGACCATTTCGATCGGCGCCGCCGCGCCCGACCCGGGGGCGACGCCGGCGCAGGTGCTCAAAGCCGCGGACGAGGCCCTGTATCGCGCCAAGCGTGGCGGCAGGAACCGCGTCAGCCGATAATGGCGGCGACATGAAAACACGGGTCCTGATCGCGCTTGCAATGCGGGGAATTTTTCTTTTCTTTTTTCTGCATTCAATTCCGGCGCAGGCGGAAATCACCCGCATCGAAATTGCCTCCCAGGCGCCATTCGCCGGCGGCAAGGCCTTCGGCGCCGCCGGGCCCTACGTGCGCGTCATCGGGCGCTTTCACGGCGAGCTCGATCCGACCCATCCGGCGAACCGCAATATCGTCGATATCAGGGATGCCCCGCGCAACGCGCGCGGCAAAGTCGACTATTCCGCCGACTTCGACATCCTGCGCCCGGCGGACCCGTTCAAAGGCAACGGCACCCTTTTCTACGACGTCAACAACCGCGGCAATAGGCTGATTTTGCACCAGCTGAACGATGCGCCCACGGGCAACGCGCTCGATACGCCCGAATCGGCGGGCAACGGTTTCCTGATGCGCCAGGGTTTCACCGTCGTCTGGAGCGGCTGGATCGCGGGCCTGCCCCGCATGGCGGGCGTTGCGCAGCCGCTGCGGCTGGAAGTGCCGCGCGCGCCGGGCATCGAGCAGCCGGTTTGGGACGAGTTCCTGTTCAATGACGCCCGGCAGCAGGAGGCGCGGCTGGCGTTCTCCGCCGTGACGCTGGACAAGACCAAGGCGCAGCTCACGGTGCGCGACCGCAACGACGACTCGCCCAGCGTGATCCAGCCCGGCGCGTGGGAGTTCCTGGACGACGGCGCGATCCGGCTGGTGCCCCTGGGCACGCCGTTTCGCGCTGGCGCGCTCTACCAGTTCTCCTATCGCGCCAGGAACCCACCGGTGGCGGGCATCGGCTATGCCGCGACCCGAGACTGGATCGGTTTCCTGCGCTACCAGCAGCGCGACGCCACCGGCGCCGCCAATCCGCTGGGACCCGACGGCCGCCACAAGATCGCCGTGGCGATCGCGCACGGCACCTCGCAAAGCGGCCGCTTCCTGCGCGACATGCTGTACCGCGGCTTCAACGAGACCGAGGACCTGCGCACCGTGTTCGAGGGCATCAATCCGCACATCGCTTCGGCGCGCCTCTATCTCAACTACCGCTTCGCGCAGCCCAACCGCGCCTACAGCATGGGCTATGGTTTCCTCGGCTATCCGGACGCTGCGTTTCCCTTCGCCTACACCAAGCTGCGCGATCCGCTCAGCCGCAGGGAAGACGGCCTGCTCGAGCGCTGCCGCGAGCGCGATAACTGCCCGAAGGTGCTGCAGACCGTAACCTCCACCGAGTACTGGCAGGGCGGGCACTCTCTCAACACCACCGATCCGGCGGGCGACAAGGACCTCGCGCTGCCCGAGAACGTGCGCATCTACCACTTCGCCGGCACGCAGCACGTGATCTTCCCGACCGTGCCCAGAGGCGTGTGCGCCATGCCGGCGAACGGCGCACCGAACGTGGCGGTCGATCCGCGCCCGGCGCTGCGCGCGCTGGTGCTCGCGCTCGATCGCTGGGTGAAGGGCGGCGCACCGCCGCCCGCGAGCGCCTACCCGCGCATCGCCGAGGGCACGCTGGTGACGGCGCCGGCGCTGAAGTGGCCGGCGCTTGCGGGCTTCGCCGCGCCGCGCGCACCCAACCCGATGGCGCAGTTCGATTACGGCCAGAAGATTTCCGAAGGCATCATCGACACCGTGCCGCCCGCGCCGCGCGCGTTCCGCTACCGGGTGCTGGTGCCCGCGATCGACGCCGACGGCAACGAAATCGCCGGGCTGCGCATGCCCGAACAGGCGGTGCCCGCGGCCACCACCACCGGCTGGTCTCTGCGCAGCGCCGAGGGTGGCGCGGCAGGGGAACTGTGCTACCTCGACGGCATGGCGCTGCCCTTCGCGCGCACCGCGGCCGAGCGCACCGCCAACGGGGATCCGCGTCCCTCGCTCGCCGAGCGCTACCGGGACAAGGCCGATTACATTGCGCAGGTGCGCGCCGCGGCGCAGGATCTCGTTCGACGCGGTTTCTACCTGGAAGAAGACATCGAAAAAACGGTGGGTCGCGCGTCTCGCGCGTGGTGAGGCCCTACATCTTCAAGTTGAGGCGCTTGATCGCCTCGCGCTCTTCCTCGAAAGTCTTCTTCGCCAGCGCAGCGTAGTCGGCGCTGTTCAGGTAGTAGGAATCCTGGTCGAACTTCTCCAGGGTCTTCTGATACTCGGGGTCCTCGAGCGCCTTCCTGAACGCATCGTGCAGCGCCTTCACCGCCGCCGGATCCATCCCCTTCGGTCCGGCGATGCCGTAGGGAGAATTCGACACGATCGGGTAGCCCAGGTCCTTCAGCGTCGGCACGGCGGGCCAGCGCTTGGTGCGCTGCGCGCCCCAGGTGTTCAGCAGGCGCAGGCGCCCGCTGTTCACCTGCTCGGCCCAGCCGGTTGAGTCCGAATGCATGTCGATGTGGCCGCCCAGCAGCGCGATGGCGCCCTCGGCGTAGCCCTTGAACGGCACCTGCACCCACGTGATGCCATCGCGCTGCGCGATGTTCTCCATGGTGATGTGCAGGCTGGTGCCGTTGCCCGGCGTGCCGTAGGTGAGCTTGCCTGGGTTCGCCTTGGCGTAGGCGATCAGCTCGCCCCAGGTCTTCCAGGGCGCCTCGCTGCGCACCACCACGCCGAAGGTGTAGCCGGTGAGGTGGATGATCCAGGTGAAATCCTGCGTCGGATCGAAAGCCATCTTCGTCATGTGCGGCAGGCGGAAGACCGTGATCGGCATCTGCGCGATGGTGTAGCCATCGGGCTTCGCGTTCTGCGCAAGCTGCTGCGCGCCCATGGTCCCGGAGACGCCGGGTCGATTTTCGATAATGATGCGCTGGCCGAGGTGTTTCTCGGCGATGACCGCGATGGCGCGCATCGCCAAGTCGGTGCTGCCGCCGGGGGGCCAGGGGACAATGAACGTGACCGGTCGCGCGGGGTAGTTTTGGGCGAAAGCGTTGCAGACGAAAAAAAAGCCAAGCAGCAGCGCCGCCCGTGAAACCCATCGGATTGCCTTCATAATCTCATCCTCCTTACGCCAATCATACCGGTGCCATGAGCCTTTCCCCACCCGCAGCACGCAAGCACCTGCACACGCGCACCATCAAATGCGAGGGCTTCGAGCGCGATGACGGCCTCTTCGACATCGAGGCGCAGATCATCGACCAGAAGACCTACGCCGTGGACGAACCCCACCGCGGCCACCGCTCGGCCGGCATGCACGTGCACGACATGCAGTTGCGCCTCACGCTCGATGGCGCCATGACCGTACACGGCATCGAAGTGACCACCAACCACGCGCCTTACGAGGCCTGCCCGGGGGCGGCGCCGGCTTACAAGGCGCTCATCGGCGCGAAGATCGGCGGCGGCTGGAGGAAGGCGGTCACCGAGGCGGTCGGCCGCACCAGGGGCTGCACCCACATCACCGAGTTGTTGATGCCGGCGGCGACGGTGGCTTTTCAGACCATGGGAAGCTGGCCCAGGGCCGGGCAGGTGGCGACCGAGGAACGGCCCGATCAAAGCACGAAGAAGCCGTATTTCATCGATGGCTGCAAGGCGTGGGCTTCCGACGGCGAGGTGGTGAAGCGGCTGTTTCCGCTGCATTACCGCGCACGGTTCTGAGCGATCACGGGGCTGAGCTATACTGCGCGTCCCCGTAGGTAAAGGAATGTTGCATGGCCAAGGAAGAAATGCTCGAAATGGAAGGCGTGGTGCAGGAAGTCCTGCCCAACACGCAATTCCGGGTCGAGCTCACCAACGGCGCAAGCGTGCTCGCTTACGCCGGCGGCAAGGTAGTCAGGCACCGCATCAGGATCCTCGCGGGCGACCGCGTCAGTCTCGAAATTTCCCCCTACGACCTTACCCGGGGCCGCATCAGCTTCCGGCACAAGGACGAGCGTCCGATGGCCGCGCCCGTGCGGCGTCCGCAGTACAAGAAACGCTGAACGGTTTGTCCTCCCCGCGCAAGCGGGACCCAGGTTTTCCTACCTGCAGTTCTCCACGTCTTCGGCAGTCATCACCGGTTTGTAGACGCACGGCGGCTTGGCCGTGCGCAAAGGCGTGGCGGAGGTCGATCCTGCAACCGGCGCGCCAAGTGCTTTTCCCGCGGCCTTCGGCGCCGCCTTGCCGGCGGACGGCGCAGCGGCCGGCCGCTGCGGCGCGAGGTTCCCCGGCGGCTCGTTGCTCCAGCTGCTCTCGTCCACCTTCCATTCGCCGCTCTCCATCACCATCGTGATCTCGCCGTAGAGCGTCTCGGGCTTGCCGGCGAGGAGGTTTTCACCGGTGCCGCTCACCACCAGGCGCGCGCTGATACCGCCGACATTCACCAGCTTGCTGCGCAGCGTGAAGGCGCGCGGCATCATCGAGGCGGCCATCTTGAGGGCGGCATCTTTCTGCGCCGCGGACATCGTTGCGAGTTCGGCGCGGCGGGCCTGCGGCCCGTACCGGAGCATTTCCTCCAGGTTGCGCGAGGCCACGGCGCGGTGGAACTTCGCATATACGGCCTCGGGCTCCTCGGCGCCGAGGGCCGCGAGCGGCACAAGGGCAAGCAGCGCAATGGCGGCGGTTAATCTCATGGCGCAATCTCCTTCGCATGTAGTATGCCGCATGAGCCGACAAATCCTCGAAGAAAGCCATATTCACCCCGCGATCCGTGACAGGATCTCGGCCCTCAACGCCGACATCGTGAAGGAAGTGCAGGACGCCATCGCCGCCAACGCCGTGGTGGTGGTCGGCATGCGGCAGAACCCGATGCCGAAAAAAGCGTGCAAGCTGCTCGATGGCGCGGGCCTTGCTTACAAGTACCTCGAGTACGGCAGCTACCTCGCCGGCTGGCGGCGCCGCAACGCGCTCAAGATGTGGAGCGGCTGGCCCACCCTTCCGATGGTGTTCGTGAAGGGCGCGCTGGTGGGCGGCGCGGACGACCTCGCGCGGCTGCACGCGAGCGGCGAGCTGTACAAGCTCCTGGCGTGAGGGTTTTTCTATTGTTGTTCGTCTTTCTGGTCGACGCAACGGCGGCCGACAAGAAAGAGTGGACGACGCTCACCGATTGCCGCTACGTGGCGCACGCCAACAACGACGGCGACAGCTTTCATGTGCGCTGCGGCGCCGATGCGTTCGTGGTGCGCCTGTATTTCGTGGATACACCGGAAACCAACCTGACTTATGGCGAGCGCACGCGGGCGCAAGCCGAGCATTTCGGCGCCACGCTGGACGAGACCCTGAAGGCCGGCGCCAGGGCGCGCGCGTTCGTGCGCGACACGCTGCGCGAACCGTTCGTCGTCCTCACCCGCAAGGCCTACGCGCAGGGCGCCGCCAAGGACCCGCGGTACTACGGCATGGTGCAGGTGGGAGGGAAAGATGCGGGCAAGGGATTGGACGAAATCCTGGTGCTGGCGGGCCTCGCGCGCGTGAAGGGCGTCAACGTCAATATCCCCGGCGGCGAGAAGGCCCGCGCCCATTCGCAACGGTTGCTTGTGCTGGAAGAGCACGCGAAGCAGAAACGCCGCGGCCTTTGGGGTAAGCAGGACTCGCCTTCGGCTCGAGGCCGGGAATAACCATCATGCTGACGACGTTGCCGGTGAAGCGCTCGATCTGGCGCACCAGATGGCGATCCTCGGCGCCGAGGAAAGTTACCGCCACGCCCGCGCGCCCGGCGCGGCCGGTGCGGCCGATGCGGTGCACGTAGTCCTCGGCCTGGCGCGGCGCATCGTAGTTCACCACCAGGTTGATACCCGGCACGTCGATGCCGCGCGCAGCGACATCGGTTGCGACCAGCACCTTCATCTTGCCGTCGCGCAGGCGCTGCAGCATCTGGCTGCGCTCGCGCTGGCGCATGTCGCCGTGCAGCGCGCCCACATCAAAACCCTTGCCGAGCAGCTCGCCCGAAAGGTCTTCGGCGGCGCGCTTGGTGGCGGTGAACACGAGCGTCTGGTCGACTACCTCTTCGCGCAGCAGCGTGTCGAGCATGCGCACCTTGTGCGCGTGGTTGTCGGCGACCAGCGCGTGCTGGGTGATGTCGAGTTTGGTTTCAGCAACCCGCGCGATGGCGATGCGTTTCGCGTTTCTCGTCACGCGCTGCGCGAGGCGGCCGACGATGCCCTCCAGCGTCGCCGAAAACAGCAGCGTCTGGCGCTCTTTGGGGAGGCGCGCGACGATGGCGTCGATTTCTTCCTGGAAGCCCATGTCGAGCATCCGGTCGGCTTCGTCCAGCACCAGCAGTTCGACGCGGCCGAGGTTCACGGTGCGGCGGTCCATATGGTCCTTCAACCGTCCGGGGGTGGCGATGACGATGTCCACCGGCCTGGAGAGCAGCTTGAGTTGCAGCCCGTAGGGCATGCCGCCGACGACGCTGGCGGTGCGCATGCGCTGGCCGTTGCCGTAGCCGTGCGTGGATTTCTGCACCTGCAGTGCGAGCTCGCGCGTCGGCGTCAGCACCAGGATGCGCGGGCCCATTCCCCCGGCGGTGGCGGGACCGCGCAAGCGCTGCAGCGCCGGCAGAAGGAACGCGGCGGTCTTGCCGCTGCCGGTCTGCGAGGACACCAGCAGGTCGCCACCGGCGATCGCGGCCGGAATCGCTTCGCGCTGCACGGGCGTGGGCTCCGCGTAGCCAAGCGCGGTCAGCGTTGCAAGCAGGGACGGGTCGAGGCCGAGCGTGGTGAAGCTCATGATTTCCTTAGGTTGGCCGGAAACGCCGCCAAACCTGAGGGAGCTTGCCGGGAATCAAACTGCGAGAGCCCGCACTCTACGCGTAAATGCAGGAAATAGCTAGGTTTTTCCGGAATTGGGTATGCTCAGGGCCGCATGCCGCCCAAGCGCCTCATCCTCGACACCAACATCTGGCTGGATTGGCTGATGTTCAAGGACCCGTCCGTTCTTCACCTGAAACATGCGGTTTGCGAAGGGCGCGCGGAGATCTTCATTGACGAGGCCTGCGAAGCCGAACTGGAACGCGTGCTCGCGTATGAACTTGGCAAACACACGCTCGGTGCCGCGGGCCAAGCCGCCTGCCTGGCCGAGTGCCGGCGCATCGCGCAGCGCATCGATGCGCCGGCATCGGAGGCCGGGCGCGCCCGGCTGCCGAAGTGCCGCGACCCCGACGACCAGAAATTCCTCGACCTCGCGCTCGCCGCGCGCGCCGACTGCCTCCTGACCAAGGACCACGCGCTGCTGGAGCTCGCGCGGCGCGTGCCGCCTTTTCGCATCCTGAACCTGAGTAAATTCCTGGTCCCGTGAATCCGTCGAACCCGCCCTATCGCGACCAGGCGTTGAAGCTCTTTCCGTGGATCTGCGCGCGCTGCGCGCGTGAATTCGCCGGTGCGCGCCTGCGCGAGCTTACCGTGCACCACAAGGACGGCAACCACGACAACAACCCGCCCGACGGTTCGAACTGGGAACTGCTGTGCATCTATTGCCACGAGAACGAGCACGCCCGCGTGGAGGATGCGCGCGCCGCGGGCGGCGGCCAGCCGGCGCCCGAAAAGGAAAAACCCTCCGCCACCCACCGTCCGTTCGCCGATCTGGCAAAAAAGCTGCGCGATTCGTGACTTGAATCAAATTCGCGCGCGAATGCGATTGACTTCGCGCGCGCGAGGCGTAATCTCGAATCGAGTCTGCGAGGGCAGCCGGAACATCGGCGGCAGTAGCGGGATTCCCGGCTACCCGTCGGGATA
>Ga0315281_10001003_pt1 | contig 40906 bp, 25 predicted proteins | sample YL17G07_0_MG_FD_204540 | JGI IMG/M metagenome (GOLD analysis project Ga0315281, IMG submission 204540) | Sediment microbial communities from Yellowstone Lake, YNP, Wyoming, USA - YL17G07_0 | ecosystem: Environmental > Aquatic > Freshwater > Lake > Sediment | place: USA: Wyoming | collected...
CTGGATGGAGCGGATGTGATTCACCTCACCGGCTATTCGGGAACCAGCGATTTCCCGCAATTGAATCCCATCGCAGGTACGACCGGAACCGGGCTCTTCCCGGTTCCCTTTTATGCTCGATTCAGCGGCACCGGAACGCTCCTCTCTTCGACCAACGTCTTTGCGACCTTGTCTCAAGGAACCATCGGAAGGGCCCTGGCGCTGGATCCCTCGGGCCAGGTCTTCCTCGCCGGAGAAACCTTTGCCAACAACCTCCCCTTCTCGCCCGGCGCTTTCCAGACGACCTTGACGGCGGCGCCGGACGGATTCGTGACGAAGCTCTCTTCCACCGGGAGCAGCCGAATCGCCACGACCTACCTGGGTGGCAGCGGCTCCGACCACATCTGGGGAATCACAGCGGCTTCCGGACCACCCGCCATGGTTGGCACCACGGACAGCACGAATTTCCCGTTGAAGAATGCGTTCCAACCGCTGAAAGGCGGGACAGCCGATGCTTTCGTGGCGTCGATGAACAGCGGCCTCACATCTTTCAACTACTCCAGTTACCTGGGTGGAGCCCTCACCGACGAGGGGTTTGCCATCGCTTCGGATTCCAGCGGCGGCGTTTATGTCACCGGACGAACGAATTCTCTGGATTTCCCTTTCAAACTGGCCTTCCAGACGATCTTCGGCGGCGGGTTGTACGACGCTTTCGTCGCGAACGTCAGCGCGGGCGGCGGGCTGATCTACTCCAGTTATCTGGGAGGGAATTCTGACGATGGCGGTTTCGCGATCACCGTCGACTCTTCCGGTAACCCCTGGGTCGGCGGCGTCGCCGGTTCTTCGAATTTCCCGACAACTTCACCCGTGATTTCGACCGCGTCCGGCAACTTCCTGAGCGAGATCGGCTTCGCTCTCCCCCGCCCCACGATCCTGAGCGTCGTGCCGAATCTCGGTCCGATCGCCGGCGGGACACCGGTCACCATCAACGGAACCAACTTCCAGGCCAGCTCGACCGTCACTTTCGGCGGGGTCGCGGCGACCGCGGTGATCGTCACGGGGCCCGGCACCATCACCTGTACGACGCCCGCTCACGCCATCGGCGCCGTCACCGTGTCCGTTTTCTGTCCCGACGGACAAACCGCAGGGCTCGCCGCCGGATTCACCTATCAGGCCCCCGCGCCAACTCTCACCGCCGTGTTCCCCACCACCGGCCCTCTCGGCGGAGGACAGACCGTCAATCTGACCGGCACCAACTTCTTCACCGGTGCGACCGTGACGATCGGCGGAAACCCGGCAACGGGCGTGGTCGTCGTTTCGAGCACGTCGATCAACGCCGTCACACCTGCCCACGCGGCGGCCATCGTGGATGTCTCGATGCAGAACACTGACGCCCAGACCGCAGCGCTTCCGGCGAGCTACCAGTACGCCTCCGCCGTTCGAGGAGACGCCAACGGAAACTTCTCCCGGACCTCCGCCGACATCTTCTACCTCGTCAATTACCTTTATTCCGGCGGTCCGGGCACACCCGTGCTGTGCAACGGAGATGCGAACAACGACACCTCGATCACTTCGGCCGACATTTTCTTTCTCGTAAATTATTTATTCTCGACGGGGGCCGCACCGGCCGCCTGTCCCTGACGAATCGAGGGTTTCTCGGAGCCGGCAGAATTCAAGAAATTTGCATCGACACTCCGTTCTCATGGGAGCCGGAGAGTTCGAAAACGTCTCGGAAAATAAAGGGTGACTCATGAAACGAATGATTGATGGATTTTTTGGCCGCCTCGCGATCGCCGCCGTCTTTCTCGCGGCGCTGGCCTCGGGAAGAAACGCGCAAGCGATCGACTCGATCACGGTCGGCTCGGTCACTGCGGCCGCCGGACAAGTCGGCGTCGTGATCCCGATTTCCGTCAGGGATACCAGCGGAACGCCCCTCGGACGCGATGCGGCGGCCGGACTCAAGATTCAGGGGCTCAGCTGGCGGATCACCTATTCGCCGGCTTCGGCCATTTCGTCGATCACCATGAGCCGGGCCGGAATCACCGCCGGTCTGACTCCGCTTTTCGAGAGTTTCCCTGGTTCCGGCAACACGGTCAGCTACGTCGGATCATTCGACGAGGCGACGAACCTGATCCCTTTCACGCTCGACGCTGCATCTCCCGGTGACCAGGTCGCGAAACTGACCGTCAACATCAGCGCGGCGGCCACACCCAACACCGTCATCACTCTCGTCATCGACCCGAACCCCGCCGTGACCCTCCTGTCGAACGACGCCGGTACGACCTCGGAAAGCACGGCCGCCGGAAATCTGGCGCTGGTCGACGGTTCGATCACGATCCCGGGGCCAACGCTGTCGCTGGCGCCGGCTTCTCAGAACATTTTCATGGCCGACACCGGAACCATCACCGCGACCTTGAGCGCTGCGCAGGGTTCGGCCACGGTCGTCGCTTTGTCGTCCTCGAATCCCGCGGTCGCAAGCGTTCCGGCCACGGTCACGATTCCTTCGGGATCCACCTCGGCCCCTTTCGCCGTGACCGGAGTCTCGGTCGGCGGACCAGTGACCGTCACCGCCACTTTGCCGGCGGGGCTGGGCAGCGCCTCGACCAGCGCCCAGGTCACCGTCATCCCTCTCGGGTTGACACTCACACCGACTCCTCAAACGCTGACCATCGGCTTCAACGGGACCCTCACCGCGACCATCCCAAAGGCGCAGGCAACCGACACGACGATCACGCTCGCTTCGTCCAATGCCGCGATTGCGTCGGTTCCGGCGACGGTTGTCATCACGGCCGGAACACTCACCAAGAGTTTCACCGTCACGACCGTCGCGTCCGGCGCAACGGTCACCATCACGGGGACCATGCCCGCTCCGCTCGGCGGCGCGACCGGTACGGCGCAAATCACCGTCAATCCGGTCGGAATCACGCTCACACCCGCTTCCATGACGATCTCCGTGACCAAGACGGGAACGATGACCGTGACGGTCAATCCTGCCGTCGCATCGAGCACGACGGTCACGCTGTTGTCGGCCAACCCGGCCATCGCGAGCGTACCGGCATCGGTGACGATTGCCAGCGGCGGAACGACCGCGACTTTTCTCGTGACCGGCGTCACCTCCGGCGGCCCGGTGAACATCACCGCGACTCTGCCAGCCGGCCTGGGCGGCGCAACCGCAACGTCGAGCGTGATCATCGATGCCATCGGGTTGACCCTGACACCGGGAGGTTTGAGTTTCCCTCAGGGCTCCTCCGGAACCATGACCGCCACCATGAATCAGACGCTGGCCTTGCCCACAACCGTCACTCTCGCCTCGGCAAACGCGGGCATTGCATCCGTTCCCGCCTCGGTGACCATTCCAGCCGGTTCGCTTTCGGCAACCTTTTCAGTCGTTGGAGTGAGTCCGGGAGGGCCGATCAACATTACGGGAACCATGCCCGCTGCCCTTGGAGGAACCGTCGGTGTCTCGTCGGTGACCGTCACGAGCCTCGTGATCGCTCTTGCTCCGTCATCGATCGCGATCTCCGTCGGAGGAGTCGGAACGTTCACGCTCTCGATGAACGGCCCTGCCGGGGCTCCGGGTCTCACGGTGAATCTTTCCTCATCGAACGCGGGCCAGGCTTCGGTTCCGGCGTCGGTCACGATTCCGACCGGCGCCAGCTCGGTGAATTTCCAGGTCACCGGCGTCTCTCCTTCTACACCCACCGTGACGATCACCGCCACAGCTCCCGTCTTGCCGCTCGCCTCGACCGCGACGGCGATCGTGACCGTCACGAACGCTTCGATTTCGATCAACCCGGCCTCGCGAACGATTTACCTGGGGGGGCTGGCGGAATTCACGGTGTTCGTTTCCACGACATCGCCGTCGAACCTCACGATTCCACTTTCCAATTCGGCGCCGGGCGTCGTTTCGGTCCCGGCGTCCGTGACGATTCTCGCGGGACAGACGACGGCATATTTCACCGCCACGGCCGTGAGCCTGGGCGGATCCACCGTCACGGCGACTCTTCCTCCGGCTCTGGGCGGCGCCGCCGCCTCGACCAACATCAACGTCGTTCCGCTCGACCTCACGATCACGCCGAGCGGCCTGACCATCGTCGTGGGCGGAACCGGAATTCTCACGGCGCGAATTCCGGAGCCTCGAACGTCCGACACGGTGCTGTCCATCGTTTCGAGCAGCCCGGGCGTCGTCTCGGCCCCATCGACCGCAACGATTCTCTCCGGGTCGACCTACACCACTTTCCTCGTGACGGGCGTCGCGATCGGGGGACCGGTTCCCGTGATCGCCACACTGCCGGCGAGTGTCGGCGGCGCTTCCGCTTCTTCGGGAGTGACCGTATCGAAAGGCGTTTTGGTGACGCTCACTCCGACCGCCCTTTCGATTCCCGTTGGAGGGTTCGGATCGCTGACGGTGACCATCGGAACGGTTCAAACCGAGAACACGCTCATCACTCTCGTATCCTCCTCGCCGGGCGTTGCGAGCGTTCCTTCGTCGGTCACGATTCCGCAAGGAACGTCGTCGGCAACTTTCTTCGTCAACGGTGTCTCGGTGGGCGGCCCAGCAACCATCACCGCAACCACTCCCGCGCTGCTCGGTTCCACCACGGCCACTTCGAACGTCACAGTGACGGACGCCATCACTCTGACTCTCACCCCCGACTCTCAGACGATCGACCTGGGTGCGAACGGAACACTCACCGTGACGCTCAGCTCGTCGGCTCCTTCGGGCGGAGCGGTCGTGAGAATCGACACCAACGACCCGTTCGTTCTGAACGCGCCGGGAACGGTCAAGGTCGCCGCCGGAAGCACGACGACTTCCTTCCTCGTCACGGGTGTTGCACCGGGAGGACCGGTGACCGTGACGGCGACGCTCGATCAAAGCCTCGGCGGCGCCAAAGACACCGCCCAGGTCTCGGTCTCTTCGACCCAGATCGACTTCGTTCCCGTGATGGTCGTTCCGGGACAGGCGCGAGCGGCCGGAGTGGGCGGAAGCTTCTTCAAGTCCTCGTTCTGGATGACAAACCCGGGCGCCGGAGACACCAAGGTTCGACTCAAGTACATTCCGGCGGCGGGCCAACCCACAGGCGGAGCTCTCGCATCGAAGGAGCTCGTCATCGCCGGCCGCCGATCGATCGCCGAATCCGACGTGCTCTCGCAGCTTTTCGAAGCCACCAGCGACACCAACGGAGTGATCGTCGTCGAAGTTCCTCCCGGGCTCCCGTCCCCGACGATTTCGGCCCGAACGTTCAATGACGCAGGAATCGAAGGAACCTACGGACAGTACATCCCCGCGGTGCAGCTCCTGGCTCCAAACTCTTTCCCCAGTGAAGTCTGGCTTCACGGTCTGGGAGGCAACGCCGAGAGCCGTTCCAATGTCGGAGTGGTCAACATGTCGGAGAGCACGATCGACGCCACCCTTTCGGTCTGGGACGAATCCGGAACGAAACGGGGCAACGATGTGAAGGTCACGGTCACCCCCTGGTCGGTCGTTCAGACCAACGGCATCAACGGACAGGCCGGAGCCGGTGACCTGAACGTCTTCAGCGTGAAAGCCGTCAGCGCCGGAAAATTTTTCGCCTATGCTTCGAAAATCGACAACAAGACCAACGACCCGATTTTCATGCCGGGAAGCCTGACGCCGGAATCGGCTCAGTGGATCGACGGAGTCGCCTCTCTGGCCGGATCGAACGGCACCTATTTCCGGTCGGAGCTCTCTTTGACCAACAAATCGGCCTCGACGGCAAACGTCGCGGTGAGATTCACGAAACGCGGTGATACGGCCTCGTCGGCGAACGCGTCGGTCTCGCTGGCCCCGAGCGAGTCGAGGCTCTACGAGGACGTTCTCGCCGAGCTGTTCAATAACCTCAGTGGAGTTGCCGGCTCACTATCGGTGACCACCTCGAGCACGACCCCCGTCACCGCCTGGGCGCGAACCTACAATGATCTCGGGTCGAAGGGAACGTTCGGACAATTCATTCCGGCCTTCGCCGCCGACGACCTGCTGACTTCCCGGGGCGCGCTCCTCCAGGGACTCACCGAGAACGAGGCCTTCCGCACCAACCTCGGGCTGGTGAACGTCGGCGCCTCGTCGGCCGCAGCCACTCTGACTCTCTGGAAAACCGGCGGCTCGAAAATCGGAGAGAAGACGTTCACGGTCGAGGCCGGGCAGTCGGTCTTCCTTTACAAGATCATCGCAAATCAATTCGGCAACAGCGACGTGGCGGACACTTACATCAAGATCGTCCCCTCGGTCGAGGGTTCGATTTATGCCTGGGCTTCGTCCGTCGACAACACCTCGACCGACCAAACGTTCATCTGGCCCCTCGTAGCGCAATAATCGCCTTCTCCCTTGATTTTTCATTCGGGCGTCCGGTCGAAAGACCAGGGCGCCCGAATTGTTTTGGAGGGGAATCGTTCCTCCTTCTTCCGCTCGTCATAGAATGTCGCCCGCCGCATCGGGATCCCGCTTCAAAATCGAGCTCTGATTTCTTCGCCGGTGATGAGCGCCGGCGCTGACGGAGGAACCATGGAATCACCCGACTCGAAGTCGCTTCCGGAAAACGCCTATCGGCCGCTCGCCGAAGGGGAGATTTACCGACCGATCATCCCGGCTGAGAAGGTGATTCCGGAAGGAACCGGGCGCGCCGTCGGATGGGGGCTCCTCTTTTGCGTCCTCTTCACGATCGCCGCCGCGTACTCCGGGCTGAAAGTCGGCCAGGTCATGGAGGCAGCGATTCCGATCTCGATCCTCGCCATCGGCCTCGCCCGGGTTTACGGCCGCCGTTCGACGCTTCTCGAAAACGTCATCGTCACCGGCATTGGCGGCGCCTCGGGCGCCGTCGTCGCCGGGGCGATTTTCACTCTGCCCGCCCTCTATATCCTGAAGCTCGACCCCAATCCGATTCAGACGATCTTCATCTGCCTCGCCGGCGGTTGTCTCGGAATTTTGTTCTTGATTCCCTTACGCCGCTACTTCGTGCGTGAAATGCACGGCGAGTACCCGTTTCCGGAAGCCACGGCCATCACCGAAGTACTCGTGACCGGCGAAAAAGGGGGATCGCAGGCGAAGCTGCTCCTTCAATCGACCGCCATCGCCGCGGCTTTCGATTTTGTGTCAACGACTTTTCACGTCTGGAAAGAGACGATCAATTTCCAATTCCTTTCGCCGATGAAGCTTCTCGCCGAAAAGGCCCGGCTCGTCGCCAGCATGGACGCCGAAGCCTTCATCCTCGGCCTCGGTTACGTCATGGGGCTGCGCTCGTCGATGATCCTCTGCGCGGGCGGCGTCGTTTCGAATTTCGTCTTCGTCCCTCTCGTCTGGATGATCGGACGAAACTTCCCCGATCTCGCCGTTTATCCGGGCACGATCCCGATCGCGAAAATGGCGGCGCCGCAGATCATGAAGGAGTACGTGAAACTGATCGGCGTGGGCGCCATCGCGACCGCCGGGATCTTCGGAATCATCAAGTCGCTGAAAACGCTCATCGGCTCGTTCAAGATCGCCGCACAGGCGTTTCACAAGGGAGAGGGAAAGGGTTTCGAGCGGACGGACCAGGACGTCTCCATCATCACGATCCTCGCCGGCGTCATCATCGGGGCTCTTACGATCGGGATTTTCTTCGGCTCTCTCGGGTCCAACTTCACCGTCGTGCTCGTGGGGATGCTTCTGGCCCTCGTGTTTTCGTATTTTTTCACCAGCGTCGCGGCCAACGCCATCGCGACGACGGCCCGGAATCCCGTTTCAGGAATGACGATGCTCACGATCATCATTTCGTCGGTTGTCCTGCTCAAGTTCGGGCTATCCGGAACGACCGGAATGTTCTTCGTGATGGCGATCGCCGGAATGGTTTGCACCGCGCTCTCCGTCTCGGGTCAGCTGGTCACCGACCTCAAAACCGGCTACTGGCTCGGCTCGACGCCTCGAACACAGGAGCGGGTCAAGTTTTTGGGCGTGATCGCCGCCGCCATCACCGTCGGCATCACCATCGTCGTTCTGGCGCGAGTGTTCCAGTTCGGCGAGGCCGCCGTCGGGGACTCGAGAAAAGTTCTCGACGCGCCGCAGGCCGCCATCATGAAAACCCTCGTTCAGGGATTCATGAACCGCAAACCGATCGCCTACCTTCTTTTTGGATCGGGCGCAGCGCTCGCCCTCGCCATGGAGATGCTCGGCGTTCCGGCGCTCACCTTCGCCCTCGGCATGTACCTTCCCCTGAACCTCAACTCTCCCGCGCTCGTTGGAGGCTTCGTTTCGTATCTCGTCACCAGGAAGTCCGAAAAAACCGGGGGGCGCCGGGGCGCAACGATGCGCGAGCGCGGGGTCATCATCGCCTCCGGTCTCCTGGCGGGCGGAGCTCTCGGCGGATCGATCGGAGCCGGGCTCCGCCTGTTCCCGCAATTCACCGAAGAAAAGCTCGCCGCCATGAAATCGATTTTCTACGACACCGAATGGGCGTCTCAATCGCTCGCACTCGTGTTGTTCGCCGGGCTCTGTTTCTATCTCTGGTACGACTCGGTTCGACCGGTGAAAGATCAGGCGCCCCAGACCGAATCACTCGACTAGTTTCGAAGCCGAGCCGGGGGAGCGCATCGTGACCGACGACCAGAAACTCGACCGCTTCGTTGCCGATGCCATCCTCGGAATCGACACCCTCTGGGGCGGAGACGTCATGAACCCCTCGGGAATGGGGCGTTTCATCGCCGATTCCTGGTTTTCGGACGCCGCGCTTCCCCCGGCGTACACAAACCCGGCTGCGGCGCGGGTGCGCGAGAGCGGAGGAGTCTGCGCCGGGCAGCCCGATCGCGCAGCAATCCGGGAATACCTCGCCGCCGTCGACGTTCACGGCGCCATTCGCGGAATTGCCGACGAGGCGAAAAGAATCGGCGGCCGTCGCGGCGCGTACCTCGACGGCCTCGCGACCTGCTTCGAAGTCATGTGGGATCTCGCGATGGAGATCCTCGGAAAGGGCGAGCCGGTTCCCTACGAGCGATGCGTGCGCGCGTCCACCGGCGCCGCACCCGAGCCGAGCGATCCGCGAGCCAAGAGGGAGCGAGTCGCGGAACTGCTGGCACAGGCCGGGTTTCCTTCGCACAGTTCCGACGAGCTGCTCGCTGCCGTCGACGCCTGGAGGAGCGAACGCATCGTGCCTTCCGCCTCGATCCCCCGGGAGGGCGCCGCGGTCATCGCCGGGCTCGACGCGCTGACCGTACGAAATCTTCTTCCCTTTCTTCCCGAATCTCTTCGAACGGTCCCCCGCGCGAACATCCGGTTCCTTCCCATCGAGAACGCCTGGTTCTCGGGGTCGATGAACTATCTCGGCCGTGCACGAAAGCCCGACCGCTCCCCCGAATACGAAGCAACCTACGAGATCAACGCCAGCCTTCAGATTTCGAATCCCGAATTCCAGCAGCTGGTCAGTCACGAGGTCGTTCCGGGCCACGTCACCACGTTCGCGCTCCTTCAGAACGCTTTCTTTCGCGATCAGATCGGCTTCGAAGGATCGGTCTTGACGATGAACACGCGCGCGGCCGCGCTCTTCGAAGGAATCGCCAACAATGCGATCCTGATCGCTCATGGTGTTCGCGAAATCGACGAGCTTCCGGACCGGGATCTCCGGATCGGCGTTCTGCTCGCCACCCTCCAGGACGACGGAAAGAATCAGTCGTCTTACCTCACCTGGAAAGAGGAGCTTCCGCAGGCGGACGTCGCCGAGGCGATCCGGCGCGAATTTCTGCTCTCCCGGGAGCGCGCCGACAAACTCTCCGGCACCTGGGGCCGGCATCCGCTTCTCGGACGAATGTATCTCCCCGCTTACCGCGCGGGCACCGAGCTGGTCGCGGAGCTTCGAAGGCTTCATCCACCCGAGACCATTCTTCCTCTCTTGTATGGCTGCGGCGGTCTGGTTGACGTCGTCACGATCCGCTCGGTCCTCGAGGCCAGGAGCGACGCGTGAGAAAAAGGAGCTGACGCATGTCTTCTTTCAATACGGCCGGCAAAGACGCCGGCAAAATCACGTTCTTCAATCCGGGGCCGGTCTGGGTTCGTCCCGACGTTCTCGAAGCACAGGTTCTTCCGATGATGAGCCATCGCTCGAAGGCTTTCGTCGAACTCTACAAGCCGGTTCTCGAGCGGCTCCCGGCCCTTTTTCGTACGAAGGACGGCATTGCATTCACGATGACCGGATCGGCCACGTCCGCAATGGAAGGATGCCTGCGTTCTCTGTTCGGAAATTCCTCGGACAATCCGGGCGGAAAGATTCTCTATCTGACCGCTGGAGCTTTCGCCGAAAGGTGGCACCAGATCGCCGGCATGTGCGGAGTCGCCACGGAGCAGATCGATTTCGGATGGGGCAACGCCGTCGATCCTCAGCGGGTGAAGGAAGCACTCGCCGCCACGAAGTTCGCCGCCGTCGCGGTGGTTCACAATGAAACGTCGACCGGAACGATTCATCCCCTGGCTGAAGTCGCCCGGCTCGTCCGTGAGATTCAGCCCGACTGTTTCGTTCTCGCCGACTGTGTCACTTCTCTGGCGGGAGCGCCGCTGCTTTTCGACGAATGGGGGCTCGACGTCGCGTTCGCCGGGAGTCAGAAAGCGATGGCGCTCCCCCCGGGAATGGCGGTCGTCGCGGTCTCGAAGCGGGCTCACGAACGAGCCAAGATCACGAAAAATCGCGGCAGCTATCTCGACTTCGTGGACCTGATCGAATTCGCTGCAGCCAAAGGAATGACCCCCGCCACGCCCGCAGTGACGCTGCTGGCCGCGCTGGCGAAAAAGCTCGAGCAGATCGAAGAGGAGACCCTCGTGTCGCGCTGGGAGCGCCACGCTCGCCAGCGGGATCTTTGCCGAACCCGACTCGAACCGGCCGGCTTCGCGTTTCTTCCGGCGAAAGAGGCCTGCTCGCCAACGGTTTCGTGCATCAAACCGCCGGCCGGAATCTCGGGAACGGATTTCACCGACCGGATGAAGAAAAAAGGGTTCACCCCCGGCGCCGGCTACGGCAAGCTCAAGGAATCGACATTCCGAATCGGCCACATGGGTGATGTTGACGACGCGAGCCTGGAGAGATTCCTGGAAGGGTGCGTGGAAGCCGTTCGCTAGTTGAAACGTCCGGCGCCGCCTCGGTCTTTCACGAAGCGGCGCCCTCTCCCTGACGAATTCGGTCTTACCATCCTTCCAAAATTCGTCACTCCCGGCTCTCCCCGCTTTTCGAACCCTCTTATTCCTGAGCGGAGACACTGACGAAGATCGTCAATGCCAGAAGCCGTTTTGTGATGAGAATCACGAAAAGACGCGCTCCTGGCACGGGGCGTGCTATGTCAGGTCCGTGCGCCCTTCTGCGATTTCGGGATCGAAGGAAAGCCCGGCGCGCTTCGGATGAGAAAGAAAGGAGGGTTCGCCGATGAATGTCGCTCCTCGCCCCTTTCCGATTCTTCTGGGATCCTCCGCACGCGACCGGATGCCGTTGCTCGACGACCTCCGTCGCCGTTTTTTTCCGAACGAGGGCTGGAAAGCGATCCTTGCCTGTGGAGCCCTCGACGACGTGCAACGCGAGATCGATCGCGCACTCGACAGCGATGGCGCCACGAGCGAACGCCCCGTTCGATTCGTATTCGACCTTGATGAGGATGATCACGATGCCGGGCGCTTCTTGGTTCCACTTCTGGAACTTCTTCGCGAAACCGCGAGGTTTCGCGGCCGGCCGGTTTCGACCGCCATCGTCGTCGGCATCGATTCCGAGCCGGGAAAACTCCACGCCGAGCTGGTCGCGAGGCTCGAATCGATCGAGTCCGCGCGAGCGCCCGTCGATTCGATCGTATTCGTTCCGAAAGGCACGACTCCCGCAACCCGGTGGAACCGGATGTCCGTCGTCCTGTCGCTGCTTTCAGTCCGGGAGTCGACGGATCATTCTGAAACCCTCGGCCGGCGGCATCTTTATCGGACCGCCCACGCCACGCGAATTTCCTTCGACGGGCGCCGGCTTGTCGAAATCGGAATTCAGCGGATTCTTGACCGACTGAGGGGGCTCCAGTCCGGATCAGGCTCCCGAACCCAAGGGAGCTTCGATTCGCTTGCGTGGGCGCTGCTTTCCGAGCTGACCCCTCCGCCGGTCGCTCCGGGGTCACCGACCGCCGCCGACTGGATTTCGGGTCAGACACCGGAACCGGTGGCGACGCCGATTCCGGCGCGTGTCGAAAACGATGCGGAAGCGCGTTACCTGCTGGGCAAACTCTCCATCGATTTCCAGCTTTCACTTTCCAGGATCACGATGGCGGTCGACCAGGAAACGACACAGGCAATCGCCGATTTCGAAGCCGCCCCGCGAACGAACGAACGAAAAACCGTTCGCCTCGAAAATCGAATGTTTCGCGCACTTCACGACGGGATTCTTATGGGAGAGCTGACGCTCGACGAGGTACCCGATGCCGTGGCCGCATGCAATCGCCGCGTTTCCGATCAGTTCGACGAAACCGGGTTGCTCGAGCTCGGTTCGCGCGCGGCCGCTCTCGATAGCCAACGAGTCCTCGCCCAGCAGGCGTTCGAAGAAGAGCTCGCCAACGAATCGTGCCCGATCCCGACGCTTTCTCCACGTCTCAGGAAAATTCGCAAGCTGATGAACGACGAAGCTCGCACGAGAGCCGCACTCGGGGCGCTTCGCGGTCACCAGGACCAGCTGTCTCGATTTGCCCGGAGCGCCCGTGACGCCGGCAAGAAGCTCGAAGCGATCCGCAGGGTGGTGGAAGCCCTTCCCTCTTTCCACTCTCCCCTCGCGTTCGATCACTCCGATCCCTGGCACTTCGGTCCGGGAGCCCGCCTCGAAGAGGAGGTCGGAGCGCGCGCAGAGGCCCTCGTCAACGGGTGGCTTCGGGCGAATCGAGAGTCTCTTCAAACGACCATCCCGGAGGCCGTCACCAGGCGAGGTTCGGTTCTCCCTCCTGTCACGGGATTCCCGAAGGAGGGAGCCGCCGAACTCTTCGATCGAATCCGCAAGGTGGCCGCAGATCTCGCCGAAGAGACTCTCGGAGAAGGGCCGCATCTGACCGGCATCGCAACGGCGATGGAGGAGTGGCGCTCGGGTGCTCGCCGCCCCCTTCCCTTCGCGATCGACGAGGTGCGCGTCACGGGTGAGACGAGCCTGGAGCCGGCGAAAGGGGAAACCGTCGTTTTGGCTTCTCCGAGGCTTCTTCCCGTTCTCGCCCCGGCGGCCGCTTCCGGCCGCGCGACCGATGTCGGGATCACTTCCACGGAAGCCGCCCTGCGCGTTCAGTTTTCCAAGCACCTTCCGCTGGCGGCGTTCGAACTGTTCGCAGGATACCTCGGACAATCACCCATTCTTCCCTCCACGACACTCGATCAATTCCGCGTTCGACTGCTCGAGCTCGCGTGGGAGAACCCCGACCCTGCTGCGGTTCTGGGAGTGCTCGCCGCCTGGGACGACTTCGGGCTCCTGGTCTCCATCGGAATTCCGCGGGGAACCGAACGCCTCGCTTCGCGTCTCCTGGAAGAACTGCCCGCCACCGGCCTTCCGAGGGGCACGCACCTCGCCGCCGCGCAGCTCGTCCTTCGTCTCGCCGCCGCCGACGGCGTGGAGTCGATGACGCGCGCGCTCTTCGACCGCACCGGCGTCGACGGGGAGCTGGACGCTCTGGTCGCGCCTCTCGATGTCTCAGCCGATCGACTTCTTCGCCCTCGTCCGCTGGCGCGAGGCGGCGTCGAGGATGGATGCACCGCCCTCGAGAGCCTTTCGGCAGCGGCGACCGCTGCCGCGATCCTCGGCCGCCGCTCTCTCGTTTCGCTCGAACGAAAATTGATCGTTCCGATCCTGGAGAAACTCTCGCTTTCCGCTCAACAGGAGCGAAACCGCCGCCTCGGCCTCGTGTTCATCCAGGTGCCCGGCGAGCCCCCCTGCGGCGTCTCCCCCGATTCATTCCGAACGCCGCTTTCCCGCGCCGCGCTGTGGGAAAAGGCGTTTGGCGCTTGAAGCAGCACATGTGGGGTCAGACACGCCTTGATGCTTTATTTCGAATAACGCATCTTCGGCGTCACAGGCAAACGAAATCGTCTCCTCCCGAAAAACCTGCTGAAGCCGCCATCGAGATCCCGTTCGTTCCCGCCCGAATCGACGAAAGAAACGGGGTCAGACACGCCTTGATGCCTTATTCGATTTTCGCGTCCCCGACGCCGCGGACGAACGAAGAGGGATTCCTCCCAAAGAACCGGGCTGAGGCCGCCAGCGAGATCCCGGCCTCGTCGCGGGCCTGTCGTGCGATCCGAAACCGAATTTGAGCTTCGCGCCGGCGGCGACCCGGCCCCCGGAGAACATCGAGTGTCGACTTCGAATCCCTTGCCACTTCGCGTGCGATCGTTTCGAGGGTGCGCCGGTGGCGGGGCCGGAGTGGCTCCCGGCTCCTCGGGGAAATCGACTCCACGAATTCGTCGCTTCCGACCACCTGCTGTCCGTGTGTCGGCAGGTCGCCCCATTCGACGGAAGACCCGCCGCGAACGAAATCTCGGTACGCTCGCCTCGCAGCGCCTCGTCGGCTTCCGAAGAGCCGAAGCCCTCGATCGACGTCGAGCCATTCCGGTGCGTCGGGGAGGCAATAGAACCTCGCGCTCGACCACCGATAGCTCTCCTCGCGACGAACGAGGCCGGCTTCGACGGGGTTCCGGTGGATGTAACGCAACAGGACTTGCCCGTAGGCCTCTCGATCGACCAGAAAGGCCTTGTATCTCCCCTGGAACAAGTGCCCGACCCGGTCGTGGCGTCGATTAAACCCTTGAGCGTAGGCCGATTGAAGGCCAGCCATGATCCGCGAGAGAGGCGTCTCGCCCGTTTCGACCACGAGGTGAACGTGGTTGCTCATCAGGCAATAGGCGACCAGAGCAAATCCGTGACGGTCACGGTAATGCCGCAGGAGAGCGAGATAGACCTCTCGATCGTCGTCGGATCGGAAGAGATCTCTGCGCTCATTTCCGCGCGTGACGACGTGATACAGACCACCTGAGACTTCGAGACGAAGCGGACGTGCCATGCGGCGATAATACATCAAGGCGTGACTGACCCCAGAGGGGGCCGGTTTGCCCTTCGAGGTCTCGTTTCGATATCGTGCCCGCCCGAAAGAACATAACGGAGCGAGACCGATGATAGAAACCGCTGAACCAACGAATCCACCTGAGATCAAGACTTCTTCTCGCAAAAAGGCTCTCGTCATCGTGGTCGCCGAAAAGCTCGGCGGCGCCGGCCTCGCGATGCTGAAGAACGCTCCAGACGTTGAACTACGAGATCTCGCGGGCGGTTCGCGAGAAAAACTGCTCGAAGCCGTCGCGGAGGCGGATGCTCTTCTGGTCCGGTCGGCGACCGAGGTCGACCGGGAGCTGATCGAACGAGGCAAGGGGCTTCGTGTCATCGGCCGGGCCGGCGTCGGAGTCGACAACGTCGACGTACCGGCGGCCACGGAACGGGGGATTCTCGTGGTCAATTCGCCGTCGGGCAACACCCTGGCGGCCATCGAGCACACCTTTGCTCTACTTCTTTCGCTCCTTCGAAAAATTCCCGACGCCACGGCCAGCCTGCGAAAAGGGGAATGGAAACGAGCGCAATTCGTCGGCACCGAGCTCTCCGGAAAAACCCTCGGCGTCGTCGGCCTCGGACGAATTGGTTCCGGAGTGGCCGAACGGGCACAGGCCTTTGGTTGCAGCATCGTCGGGTTCGACCCCTACCTGCCCGCCGCCAGGGCGCAGGAGCTGGGTTTCCGCATGCTCCCTCTCGACGAGCTCCTCGAAGTGGCCGACTTCGTCACGCTTCACGTACCGGTCGAAGCCGGTGCCCCGCCGCTCATCGGCGAGACGCGGCTGGCGAAGATGAAATCGACGGCGGTCCTGGTCAACTGCGCGCGCGGCGGTCTCGTCGACGAGGCGGCGCTCGCACGTGCTCTCGAGTCGAAGAAACTTGCGGGCGCCGCGCTCGACGTTTTTGCGGAAGAGCCGCCACCGGCCGACCATCCACTCCTGAAGCTCGCAAACGTTCTGGCGACACCGCATCTGGGAGCATCCACCGCCGAAGCGCAGGAGCGCGTCGCGGTTCAAACAGTCGAGACGGTACTCGCGGCTCTTTCGGGATCGCTTTCCGTGCCGGCCGTGAACCTTCCCTTCGGGCCCGGCGGACCCGAGCTCGGACCGCTTCTCGATCTCTCGCGTGCCCTCGGGAGCCTCGGCGCCGGGATTCTCGACGGCCCCGTTTCGGAAGTCTCGATCGACGTCGAAGGGCTTCCTGAACGTTCCCTCAAAGCCGCCGTCGCGGCGGCTCTCGCCGGCGCGCTCACCCCCGCGCTCGGAGACGAGGTCAACGTCGTTTCCGCCCCCTCTCTCGCCGAAGGCCGCGGCGTCCGGGTCTTTGAATCGCATCACCCCGTCTGCCGCGACTACGGAAACAAGGTAACGGTCAAAGTTTCCTCCGACGGGCGTTCGGCATGCGTCGAAGGAACACTTTTCTCCGACCGGCATGGACGAGTTGTCGCCGTCGACCGGTTTCGCGTCGAGTTTGAACCGCGTGGATGGGTTCTTTACATCGTGAATCGAAACGTCCCGGGAGTCGTCGGAAAGGTCGGAACGCTTCTCGGCGAGTCGGGAGTCAACATCGCCGACATGGCTCTCGCGCGCCACCCCTCGGGCGATCGTGCGCTCGCCCTGATCACGACCGACGCGGCGCCGGCGCCTTCGGTGCTCGAGCGGCTCGCACGAATCGACGAAGTCGAAGCGGTCAAGCTCGTTCGCCTGTGAGCCGCGATCCGCGTCGACTGCTTCTCGTTTTCGGCGGACCGAGCGTCGAGCACACGGTTTCGATCATTTCGGCCCGCTCCGTGGCGTCCGCCGTCGATCCCGGCCGCTTCCGCATCGTCCCCTGCTATCGAACCCTCGACGAACGATGGGCGAGCGTGACGGATTCCGCCGAGGTTCTCCGGAAGAGAATCGAAGCGGTCGCGGACGAAGGGCGGCCCCTCTCCGAGCAGGTGCTTCACTGCCCCCGCGGGTCGAGCGACCCCGCCATCCTCTCGGCCGACGGCGAAGTCGACGCCGCCTTTCCGCTCATCCACGGAACCTTCGGCGAGGACGGCACGCTTCAGGGCTACCTCGAAACCTGCGGCCTTCCCTACGTCGGTGCGGGTGTGCGCGCCTCGGCCGTCGGAATGGACAAGGCCGCGATGAAGGCCATTTTTCGCGACGCCGATCTTCCGACCCCTCGTTCGATCGTCATCCGCCTCGCCGATCCCGAACGGGAGGACGAAGAGATCCTTCGACGCCGGGCGGCACCGCTCGGTTTGCCGCTGTTCGTCAAGCCGGTCAATGCCGGCTCTTCGGTCGGAATCACGAAAGTGAAACGCTTCGACGAGCTCGCGGCCGCGGTCAAACTCGCGTTCACCTTCGATGAGAAAATCCTGGTGGAAGAAGCGATCGACGCGCGGGAAATCGAGTGTGCGGTTCTGGGGGACCTCACCGCCGATTGTGCTCCTCCCGGAGAGATCATTCCCGGACACGAGTTTTACGACTACGACGACAAGTACTTCGACGACAAGTCGCACAGCGTGATTCCTGCGGAGATTTCTGCACAGACCGCCATCGCTGCGAAAATCCTCGCTGTGCAGGTCTTCCAGGCCATCGGATGCTCCGGGCTCGCGCGCGTCGATCTCTTTCTCGAACGGGAAAGCGGCCGTCTTCTCGTCAACGAGATCAACACGCTGCCGGGATTTACTTCGATCTCCATGTACCCGAAGATGTGGAACGCCGCCGGCCTCGCCTATCCCGACCTGATCTCCCGTCTGGTCGACATCGCGTTCGAACGCGACGCCCGACGACGCCGGATCGCCGCCGAGGCCCGGGCGTTTCTCGCGAAATAGGCCGCCCCAAAAAGGTTTCGAGAATCACGAAGGCCAGACGACTCCGCTTTCCGGCTTTCGCCTTCGGTTCCCTGAGAACACCCTGGCCCGACTGAACGGCGCGAAAGAGAAAGTAACGCCACCCGGCATGAGCGCGAATGCCCCGCCTCTCCTGCTTTCCAATCGCCGATCGTGCCGACCTTCAATACGGCATCTCGTCGTCGTCCAGCCCGAAAAAGTGCCCGATCTCGTGAACGAGGGTGTCACGAATTTCGTCCCGAAGCTCCGGCTCGTCCGTAAAAGAACGAAGAAGAGGACCCCGGAAAATGTAAACACGGGCGGGACCGGAAGCGACGCCCCCCATCGAAACGTCGCCGCTTCTTTCCGTCAACGGCTCGCCGTCGAAAAGCCCGAACAGCTCTTCGTCCTCGTCCATCCCGAGATCTTTCAGCAACTCCTCGCCCGGCTCTTCCTCGATCAGAACCGCGACGTTCTCGAGGCGAGCCCGGAATTCTTCCGGCAGATCGGCAATGGCCTGCTCGACGATGCGTTCGAACTTCTTTTGATTCACTTCGTTACTTGACCCGCCGCACGTCGGCGCCGAGGCCTCGCAGCTTCTCTTCCATCGCGGCGTAACCGCGATCGAGATGGTAGATCCGCTCGATCGTCGTCGTGTTCTCGGCGACGAGACCGGCCAGCACGAGAGCCGCCGAGGCACGAAGGTCGCTCGCCATGACAGCCGCGCCTGACAACTTCGACGGCCCCCGAACGACGGCCGTCTGGTGGTCGACGGTGATGTCGGCGCCCATTCGTGCGAGCTCGAGGGCGTGTTGAAAACGATTCTCGAAGATTCCCTCGGTGATCGTCGCCGTTCCACGGGCCTGCGTCATCAGCGTCATGTATTGGGCCTGGAGGTCCGTCGGGAATCCGGGATGCGGTTTGGTTTCGACGTCTCTGGCAACGGCCTCCGGAGCGCGCGAAACGACGATCGAATCTTCACCGATCTCCAGCGGGACTCCCGTTTCCAAAAGCTTTCCGGTCAGCGCCCGAAGATCGCCCGGGCGGCAGTTCGTGACCTCGACCCGCTGCCCGGCGAGTGCGCCCGCGATCACGTAGGTTCCCGCCTCGATCCGGTCGGGTACAACCGAGTGATCGGCTCCGCCGAGCCGCTCGATTCCTTCGATCGTGATGACCGGCGTTCCGTCGCCTGTTATGCGCGCTCCCATTTTCCGAAGAAGCTCGGCCAGATCGACGACTTCGGGCTCCGTCGCGGCGTGACGAAGAGTCGTCGTTCCAACCGCGAGTGCGGCCGCCATCATCACGTTTTCGGTCCCGGTCACGGTGACCTGCTCGAAAGAGATCTCGGCTCCCCGGAGACGTCCAGCGGCCTTCGCTTCGATGTAACCATGCTCGATCGAAATTTCGGCGCCCATCTTTCGAAATGCCGCGATGTGAAGGTTCACGGGACGAGGCCCGATCGCGCAGCCGCCGGGCAAGGAGACGCGGGCGTGCCCTCGGCGCGCGAGAAGCGGACCGAGCACGAGAATCGACGCGCGCATCGTCTTGACCAGTTCATAGGGAGCGTCGTCGTGAGAAAGAGAGGCGGCGTGAAAGGCCTGACCGCTTCCGGTGGACGTTCCCACTTCCACGCCCAGATGGCCCAGAAGCCGGGCCATCGTTCGAATGTCGACCACGGCGGGGAGAGAGCGGAGGCGCACCGGCTCATCGGTGAGCAGGATCGCGGAGAGGGCTGGCAGCGCGGCGTTTTTCGCTCCCGAAACGACGACCTTTCCGCTCAGCTCTGCGGGGCCGTGGATTTCGAATTTCTCCATGAGAAAAGCCTTTCCACTCGGTGATTCTGTGATGCGGGAGGATCGTAGCACGCCCGAAAAGGCAGGCTTCCGGGATTTCTCGGGCAAACTCTTGGCCGCGCCCAAGTCTCTCGACCTTGTCGCTCGCGAAAGATTCCAGGGACCGATAATTCACGCCTGCTCAGTAACTTCGAAGAAGGATGACAGATCGCGAACCGAGCATTATGTTTTGGAATAATGAACTCAGCGCGCGACACGGACCGGTTTTTCATCGATCTGCTCGACATCGATGCCCTTCCCCGAAAAATCCGGCCGGCCTTCCTCGAATGGGCTCGTGCCCTCGATGAATATTCCGGATTCGTTCTGAGCCGGGCGTCGAACAGTGATAGCGAGACCGAACAGGCCGAGTTTGGTTCGCGCGTCCGACTGGAAGCGGCGAGACGCCACGCCTTGCGCGCCTGCCAGGTCCAGGGGATCGAATCCGATTCTCGAGTTCGCGACGTGATGGTTTACCTATCGTGGAATCCCGACGCGGGCCGGCCGGATCGGCGGGAGGACCGGGTCGTGGATCTTCCAGCGACGACGGCCGATGACGCTCCGGATCGACCCGCCCGCGACGGCTCGCCCCGCCGCGAGCCGCGTCAGGATCGTTGACCCGGTCGGGCTCCCGAGATTCGAGGATTGGCCGGCGGAACGCCTCTCCATGTAGAATGGTTTGTCGATCGGCACCCAGATCTCGTTGCGTGAGCCGGTCGTTTCCATCCTGACGTGCCACCGGGAGTCATGCCGTGCCGAATCTCTCTGACGAATCAAAATCGCATCAATATCCCGTTCTCGACCGTGTTCACATTCCGGCCGATCTTCGAAAGCTCCAGGAATCCGAGCTCGATCCGCTTGCCGAAGAGATCCGCCAGTTTCTTCTGGAGCACATCAGTGTCACAGGAGGTCATCTCGCCTCCGGGCTCGGCGCCGTCGAGCTGACCCTGGCGCTCCACTACGTTTTCGAGACTCCGCGAGATCAGATCGTCTGGGACGTGGGCCACCAGACCTATCCTCACAAGCTGATCACCGGGCGGCGGGACCGTTTTTCGACTCTTCGTCAATTCGGCGGCTTATCGGGATTCACGAATCGGGCCGAGAGTGAGTACGACCCGTTCGGCGCAGCCCATGCCTCGACGGCGATTTCTGCGGCGCTCGGGATGGCGATCGCCCGCGACGCAAGGAAAGAAAATTTTGCAACGATCGCCGTCGTCGGAGATGGAGGCCTCACCGGCGGAATGGCGATGGAGGGGCTCAATCAGGCGGGCTACCTTCAGCGGCGCCTCCTCGTGATCTTGAACGACAACGAAATGTCGATTTCGCCCAACGTCGGCGCGATGAGCGGCTACCTCAATCGAATCGTTCACGGACAGATTTACAACAAGTTCAAAGATGAAGTGAAGGGCGTGCTGACCCGGGTTCCAAAATTCGGCACGAAGATGGCGGAAGTCGCGCACCACGTGGAAGACGCAATCAAAAAAGCGTTTGTCCCGGGCACACTTTTCGAGGAGCTCGGATTCCGTTACGTCGGTCCGATCAACGGCCACTCGATTCCACAGCTCCTCGAAACACTCCGCGAAGTGAAAGACTCCCCGGTTCCCATCCTGCTCCACGTCCGAACCCAAAAAGGGAAGGGGTACAGCCACGCCGAAGCCGACCCGGTTTTCTGGCACGGCGCCGTTCCGTTTCGGGTGGAAACGGGCGAAGTTGCGAAAAGCTCGAAGCCGTCCCCACCGAGCTACACTGCCGTTTTCGCCGAGACCATCGCCGAGCTCATGAAACGGGACGACCGAATCATCGCCGTCACTGCGGCCATGCTCGAGGGAACCGGCCTCGACAAAGTGAAAAAGATTCTCCCCGAAAGAGTTTTCGACGTCGGGATCTGCGAACAGCACGGAGTCACCTTCGCGGCCGGCATGTCGACTCGCGGCATGAAACCGGTCGCTGCGATTTATTCGACCTTCCTTCAGCGCGCTTACGACCAGATCATGCACGACGTCTGCCTCATGGACCTGCCGGTCGTTTTCTGCATGGACCGGGCCGGGCTCGTCGGGGCCGACGGACCGACCCACCATGGCGTTTTCGACCTGACTTACCTGCGAGTTTTCCCGAACATGATCGTCATGGCGCCCAAGGACGCGAACGAACTGAGGCACATGATCGCAACCGCCTTCACCACGGGGCACCCCACCGCAATTCGTTACCCGCGCGGAACCTCCGAAGGAACACCGCTCGACGCCGAGCTCAAGATTCTTCCGGTCGGAAAAGGGGAAATTCTCAGAGCCGGCAAGGATGGAACGATCTGGGCGATCGGCGTGGGTGTGGCCGCCGCGAGCCGGGCGGCGGAGATTCTGGCCAAAGACGCGGATTCACCCCTCGAGCTCACGGTGGTCAACGCCCGCTTCGCGAAACCGATCGACCAGGCGCTCGTTCGCGAAACGATCCCGGTCGGCTCCCGGGTCATGACCGTCGAAGAAAACGCCCTTCCCGGAGGATTCGGCTCGGCCGTGATGGAAACGGTCTCGGAGCTCGGCATTCACGGAGTCGAGTTCCTTCGCAAAGGAGTTCCCGACGAGTTCATCCAGCACGGCACTCAGGATCAGCTTCGAAAACTCATTGGTCTCGACCCCGATTCTCTCGCCCGCGCCGCTCGGGAGTTTTTCTCCGCGAAACGGATTCCCTTCGCGCCCAGCAAGAGCGCGAAGGCAACGAGCTGAGTCGTGCCGAAACTCGTCTGGACCGAAGAAGGAAAAAGCTCCCGTCTCGAACTGACGGGACCGGCGACGTTTGGCCGCGGACCTGACAACACGATCGTTCTGGCGGACAAGAATCTCTCCCGCCATCACGGCATCGTCCAACCCGACGGCCAGGGCGGATGGTGGGTACAGGATCGCGATTCATCCAACGGAATTCTGGTCAACGGGCGGCGGGAGATTCATACACTTCTGTCGAACGGAGCAACGTTCACCGCAGGAGGAGTCTCCTTCACCTTCGAAGGGCCGGAATCGTCGGGGCTCGACCGCACCGTTCCGATGGCCATTCCGGCGGCAGCGCCAAAACCGCTCCCTTCTCCTGCAGGCGGTTTTCCTCCCGTTCCCGCCACGCCGAGCTCAACTTCGCGAAACGCACTCATCGCGGTTTTTGTGACGGTGGCGGCCATGGCTCTGCTCGCCGCGGCCATCGTGTTCTTCCGGCGTTCGACTGACGCGGCGAGGAACGGGGGCGGGATTTCGTCGGTGTTCGACAGCGAAGGAGACAAGCTTCGAAAAGACCTGGCCAGCCAGGACCCCACGATTCGGTGGGCCGCTTACAAAAAACTCAAAGCCTCAGGAAGCGATCCTGATCCGGTTCCTCTCTGGATTCTCGATCTCAAGGGGCATCCCGATCACGAAGTCCGCCAGGCGGCGGCTGAGAAATTGGAGAAAGTGCGGGACCGCCGCGCGATCCCTCAGCTCCGCTGGTCGCACAAGCACGACGACAATTTCGGAGTGAGGCGCCATTCCGGAAATGCTCTCGAAGCGATGGGGATCGACGAGTAGCCCGCAGCGCCGTAAAGAAACTGGCCCCTTTTTCACCGGTCCCCGTTCTGCCCTCTAGTGTGAATCCGCTTTGACCAGACGGAACCCCACGTCCGGACTTCGACTCTCGGGGCGCGCACCATCGCGTTTCGAGGAGCGGCAGTCCTTCGCGTCGTTGGCATAGCCGCCGCCGCGGCGAACCCGAAGCGACCCCTCCTTGGGTCCCGCAGGCTCTTTGACGCGGAAATCGGGATAACTTCCAAAACGGTCGTCGCACCACTCCCAGACGTTCCCATGAACGTCGTAGAGCCCCAACTTGTTAGGCTGGAGCCCCCCGACCGCGTGGGGACGGTGATTGGAGTTCGCGGCGTACCACCCCGAGCGTTTCAGCTCGCTCTCCGCGTCACCGAAAAAATAGCGGCCACCGGACCCGGCCCGGGCCGCGAATTCCCACTGCGATTCGGTGGGAAGGCGAAACAGGCTCCCGTTTTCGAGGCCGTTGAGCTCTTCGACGAAGTCGCGAGCGTCGTTCCAGGAAACATTCGTCACCGGAAGGTCTTTCTCGTTGGGCGGCAGGTCGACGGCGCCTCCCATCACCGCATTCCATTCCTCGACGGTCACCTCGTGGCGAGAAATCGAAAACGAGTGCAGCACGGGCGTGTGAACCGGGCGCTCGTCGGGTTCGCCGTCGTTCGATCCCATCACGAATTTCCCACCGGGGAGCCAAACGAGATCGGCCAGGATGTGACGCCGGACCGCAGCGCTCCTTTTTCGACGGGCCGCCGAGTCGTAGAAGACACCGCCTCCCCGGGCTTTGAGCCCCTCGGGAGCTCGATCGAACAGAAACACGCGCGATCGATCGGTGGAGATCCGAATGGTTTCCCCGTCGATCAGGCATCGTCCGCGGATCGTTTCCCCTTTCTCCGTCAGCTCCACGGCTCCGCCAGGCAGGGAGCGAATCGACTGATCGCCGCTTCGATAGATCTCACCAGCCGGCAGCTCGGGGGCACCACCGCAACGAAGTGCGGAAAAAGAGACGAACAGAGCTCCGGCGAGCCAGCGCGAACGAATCTCCAGAACTCTCATCGCCGTTGATTTTCCCATACCCCTCGACCGTTTCGACGCAATTTGCATTGGTATCATCGGTTCGGAAAAGGCAGGTGCCCTCATGAAAACCCCCAGTCGACTCGACAATCCGTGGATCGCGAACGCCGTGGTCGTTTCAGGTTTCCTCTTGATGGTCGCACTCTCATTCGGGATTTACTGGGTCTGGAGCGGCGGACGGGAAAAAATGATTTCAACGCGCATGGAGCGCCCGGCGATTCCCTCCGCCGCCGCGCCCTCGAGCTCCGCCGCGAGCGGGGCCGGGTCTCCCCTTCCCCTGCAGACCGACCCCATCGCCTCCGCCGCGTTTCAACTCGAACGAGGCGACGAGGACGAGAGGCTCGCGGCCGTTGCCCGGCTCGAAAAAGGGGACGATCGCCGCTCGGTTCCTCCTTTACGCAAGGCCATGGCCAACGACCCTTCGGAGAAAGTCAGACGAGCGGCCGCAAACGCACTGCGTGCAAAAGGGCTCAATCATTGACGATTCACGCACGTTTCTGATTTGCCGCGAGGAAGAGAAAGCGGGCGCGCTCAGTTCGAAGCGTCGACCCCTGCGGGATGGGCGGGGAGGTTCTCCACTTCTCCGCGCTGATAGATGGTCCGAATGACGTCCTCGATGGTCGGCTCCTGGATGGTCAGATCCTTGACCGGATAAGTTTCCATGAGCGAACGCACGACTTCCGCCGCCGAGAGCCGTCCCCGGTCGAACACGACTGAATACCGGCCATTCCCGCGGGATTCCGGCTGAAGTCCGCCGCGGCAGACGGGCGGCTGTCCTTCGCCCGTATGCAGATCGGGCGCATCGAAGACCACCGTCGCCTCCGGACGAATCGACGTCCGAAGCTGCTCGAGCTGGCCGTCGTAGAGAAGGCGGCCGTGGTCGATGAGGATCACCCGCCGGCAGAGCTCGGAAATGTCGTCGAGATCGTGTGTTGTGAGCAGAACCGTCACGCCGAAGTCACGGTTGGCGGCAGCGAGAAAACTGCGGATCGCCGCCTTCGCGACGACATCCAGACCGATCGTCGGCTCGTCGAGGAAGAGAAGCTTCGGCGAATGAAGAAGGGCCGCCGCCAGATCGCAGCGCATTCGTTCGCCGAGCGAGAGCTTGCGGACCGGGGTTTGAAGCAGCCGCCCGATGCCTAACAACTCATCGAACTGCGCCATTCTGCGTTTCGCCTCGTCCGCCGGAATCCGGTAAACCGCCGCCAGAAGCCGGAACGAGTCGACGACGGGAAGATCCCACCAGAGGCCGGTTCTCTGGCCGAACACCACGCCGATCGAACGAACGTAGCGCCGGCGTTCTTTCCAGGGGACGAAACCGGCGGAAAGAATTTCTCCCGACGTGGGGACGAGAATCCCGGTCAGCATCTTGATCGTCGTCGACTTGCCGGCGCCATTGGGCCCGATGTAGCCGACCATTTCGCCCGGGGCGATTTCGAACGAGACATCCGAGACCGCGGCAATGTCTTCCCGGCGCGGCGCCACCCAATCGGTGAGGGCGCCCAGGAACCCTTCCCGGCGGCGCACCGTCCGAAACGATCGCGAGAGATGGCGTGCGAGAACGATGGGGGCGGCGACGCTCATCGGTTCAAAAGGGCTCCCCGCCGGATTCTTCGTTTTCGCCCGAGTCCTCGAACAAACGGCGGTAAGCCTCCGACCGTGTGAGCCCGGCTTCTCTTGCCGCCTGTTTCAGGGCGTCGGCGCGGTCGAGCCCTTCCCCGGTGAGCACGGCGATGCGGGCGCGGAGATGGGCGGGAGTCATCATTTCCGGGATCCGGCAACGGTCCATCCCGGCAATCCCGGCCAACACGCGAGGGGGGGCGAGAACGATGACGATTTCGCCACGGACTCCGCCCCGGCGGCCGATCTCTTCCCGGATCGAGCCGAGGGTTCCGTCGATGCCCTCTTCGTGAACTTTCGTCAGCTCCCGCAAGAGAATCGCGGGGCGATCGGCTCCGAAGACCTCCGCGAGATCGTCGAGGGCCGCCTCGATCCGGTGAGGGGCTTCATAGAGAACGATCGTCGCCGGAGAGGGCTTCCAGTTTTCGAAAAATCGCTTTCGCTCTCCGCCGCGCGAAGGAGGAAAACCGAGAAAAAGCACCGGTGTGGACGAGAAGCCTGATGCAGCCAGAGCCGCAGCCAGAGCGGAGGGACCAGCCACGCTTTCAATGGCGATGCCGGCCCGCCGGGCTTCCCGAACGAGATATTCTCCGGGATCGGAAATGGCAGGCGTTCCAGCATCGGTCACGAGGGCGTAACGCGCCCCGCCGCACAGGTCGGCCAGGACCGGAGCCAGCCTCGCGTTCTCATTGTGCTCGTGGAGGGAAATCATCGGTTTATCGATTTGAAATTTTGCGAGAAGCCGGCCGGTATGGCGAGTGTCTTCAGCCAGAATCTTGTCGACGCTCCCCAGAACCTCTCGAGCACGCGGCGAGAAATCTCCCAGATTTCCGATGGGAGTCGCCACCAGGTAGAGTCGACCGCTCACCGTCTCCATGATTTCGAGGATACCACCCAGGACAGGATGGACCTGGCACGTGACGCGAATCCACCGGCCAAAAACAAGAAAGCCCGCCACCTGGTCATTCCCTCGGCCTTTGGTGACGGGCTTTTGCCCGAGCGCAGATAACAGATCGTGGCTGCTCCGGGTCACGCCCACGCCGCGCCGCACCGATGATTCGCCAAACCAAAAACTTTCAGCGAAGAATCCCGCCGTCAACATCGACCGGCGAGCTTCGGGGCGCGGTTCAAACGTTCCCGCAGACATCTCTGCGGAGAACGAACTTTGCTTCAAAGATCGGGAATCGCGTTCAAACGATCCGTCCTGAATCTGGTGCCCGGCGAATGGTTTGTCAAGTGGCCCGGAAGTCCTTCGAACAGCGCGACATCGGCGGAAATGAGTATCGTACAAAAACGGGAACTCAGTCGGCGTCGGAAATCTCGATTCGGTTGCGCCCCGATTCCTTCGCCCGGTAGAGAGCTCGATCCGCACTTCGCGCCAAATCATCGAAGGAGACGTCTTTTTCCGCTCCTGAGAAATCCTGCCAGGTAAACCCTCCCGAGAGGGTGATTCGAACCTGATGGGAATCGGCCGAAAAAACGACCTCTTCGACGTGGCGCCGGAGCTCCTCGGCCCTGGAAAGTGACCCTTCGCGATCCGTGTGAAGAAACGCAACCATGAATTCTTCTCCGCCGTACCGGGCGACCAGATCGGTCTTTCTCGTCCATTCATCCAGGATTCGAGCGAAAGCCACGAGAACGGCGTCGCCGGCCTGGTGGCCGAACCGGTCGTTGACCGTCTTGAAGTAATCGAGATCGATCAGAACCAGTCCGATGGTTTCGCCGTGGCGCTTCGCGCGGGAGATCTCCTTCTCGAATTGTTCGAGGAAGAATCGGCGATTCGCGAGCCCGGTGAGCGGATCCGTCGTGGAAAGCTTTTCGTATTTTTCTTTAAGCTCGGCGATGAGCGCCATTTTCTCTTCGAGCGATCGGGTGCGATCCCTGACGGTTTCCTCGAGCAATTCCTTTTCCCGGGTGACGCTCGCGACTCGAAGACGGATGATCAGAGCCAACAGAAGGATTCCAGCCAGAACCGAGAGCGATCGAAACCACAAACTCTGCCAGACGGGAGGAGCGATGACGATCTCGACCTGGGCGGGTGGCTCGCTCCAGACACCGCCGGCACCGGCGGCGCGGACGAGGAAACGATAGGTCTTGGGTTCGAGATTCGTGTACCGAGCCGTCCGGTCGCCCCCCGGTGGGCTCCAATCCCGGTCGTATCCCTCGAGCTTGGTTTGATAAACGACCTTCTGCTCGTCGCGAAACGAAACACCGATGAACGAAAATGTCAGATCGTGATCGTTCCAGGGAAGACGAAGTTTCGCCGGCTCGGCGTAATCTTTTCGCGACGACGTTGTGACCAGATTGACACGGACGATGGGAGGCATCGGTGGAACGGTGAACGGCACCGGGTCGAATCGCGCAATGCCGGGGCTTCCGCCAAACCCGAACCACACACCGCCGTCGGGCGTCGTGATTGCGGCATTGACGGCGATTTCGTCGGACAAGAGACCATCTCGTTCGGAGAAATTGATCCAGGTTTTCCCGTCGAACAAGTCGATTCCATGGTTGGTGGCAACCCAGATTCGTCCCGAAGAATCGGCGATCAGCCCCCAGACGAAGTCGTCGGAAGGGCCCGCCCCCGCCCCGTAGTTTTTCCAGGAGCCGCCGGGGTTGCAGAAAAGCCCCTGACCGTTGGTTCCCACCCACAGTACGCCGCTGGGTTGATACGCGAACGAACGCACTTCGTATTCCGAAAAACGCGCGAGCTCGGGCGGAACCACGAATCGATTCCCTTCGAGGCGAGCGAGCCCCCGGTCGGTCGAGACCACAATTCTTCCGTTGGGGTCTTCCCGGATCATCCAGACCGTGTCGTCGGGGAGCCCGTCGGACCTTCGCCACAAATCGAAGCCGTTGCCGTGCCAGCGGGCGAGCCCGACGCGGGTTCCGAACCAGAGATCGCCGCGGCGGTCCCGAAACGATCCGTAGACTCGAAAATCGGGGAAATCGGGTGGACGAAACTGGCGCCAGGTCCGGCCATCCCACCGGAAGAGTCCGTCGTTTCTCGTTCCGAACCAGATCGATCCGGCGCCGTCGTCGACAATGCACCGGACGGTCTTGTCGTGAAGAGGATTCGGAGAAGGAAGAGGCTCAAATCGAACTCCGTTGAATCGGGCCGCCCCATCCTTCGTTCCCGCGATCAGGCGGCCGTTCGAATCGACTGCGACACTCCAGACCGAAGTACTCGGCAATCCGTCTTCCGGAAGAAAAGTTCGAAACATATCGCCCGGATATTTCGTCAGTCCGTTGTCGGTTCCAAACCAGAGATCCCCTTCGCGGTCCTCGAGGATCCTGTAGATCCTGTCGTTGGAAACTCCTTCGCTGAGGCCAAACCGGAAAACTCCATCGAGTCCGCTCCGATAGAGCCCCTTCTCCGTGGCGATCCAAAGCCTTCCCCTCCGGTCGGTCAGAGCTGCTCGTGCAAGTCCGATCGAAGCACCGGCCGAATCCCTGAGCTCGACGGCTTCTCCTCCCGACCATCGCCACACCGCCGACTCGGTCGCGAACCAGAGCGGGCCGTCCGAAGCACGGTAGACCATTCGAATCGCCTGATTCCACGGCCCGTCCGACGCATTCCATTTCCGGCTCGTTTTCCCGTCGATTCGATAGAGACCGTTGTCGGTTCCCACGACGAGCTCTCCGCTCTCGCTCTCCGCAATCACTTCCAGAGCATCCGTGTCGATCTCGGGACAGGAGATGAATTCGAAACTCTTTCCTGCGCGCCGTGCGACTTCGCCTCCCTTCGTCGCGGCCCACAAGACACCGGCGCGGTCGACGTACAGATCCCGGACGGAGCTGTCCTTGGGAGGGGGCACCAGCAGCTCGACGACTTCGGCCGGTTTCGAAAGGTCTGCGGCCGCCATCCGAACCACTCCGTGACCGGCCGCGAGCCAGAGGTCTCCAGAATGGTCCTCGACGATGTCGTAGACATAATTGCTGGGAAGACCCTGACGCTCACCGAGGTAGCGAAATCGGGCGCCATCGTAGCGGGCCGCCCCGCACCAGGTTCCGACCCAGATTTCTCCCCGCCGATCCTGAACGAGCGCCATGACTTGCGATTGAGGAAGTCCGTCGGCATTTCGATAAACCCGAAACGGGAGCCGCGCGCCGGAGACCGGAATGGCCGCGGCGAGCAGAAGCCAACCGAAGAAGGAAAGGCCGCGGAACGACGGTTGCCGGGACATGACTCGAAATTTTAGCCCGATTCCGGAAAGAATCCTGCAATGACCCCGTGCTAGGATTCAAGAGGCTCACCTTACTCCGACCGAACCGCGCCTGTTCAGGCGATGCGAAGGGAATTCACAATGAAACGATATTCGACCCGGGCTCCGCTGGTTCTCCTGGCATCTGCCGTCATTCTTCTCAGCTGGGCGCCACGCGCCAGCGCAGCTCGCGAGCTGCGAGTCGGAATCTCCGCCGACATGACGAGCTTCGACGCGCAGGAAGTTCGTGACGCCGTCACGGCGAAGGTTCTGAACAACGTCTTCGACAATCTCGTCATGATTCCTGCCGGCTCGACGAACCTCGAGCCGGGACTCGCCCTCAACTGGAAGCCGAACCCGAAGTTCGACGAGTGGACGTTCGTCATCAGGCCGAAAGTCGTTTTTTCAGACGGAACCCCGGCCACGGCCGAGGTTCTCGCTGCCTCGCTCCGTAACGTCGAATCGATTTCGGGGAAATGCGAAATCACGGCCGACGCCTCCGGAAAAGTCACCTTCAAGCTCAAGAGCGCCGATGCGGAATTTCCTTCGATTCTGGCGCAGAACTACGGCGGAATCTCTCTCAAAAAGGGAAAAGATCGAGCCATCGGAACCGGTCCGTTCCTCCTCGCCCCCGAGTCGACGAAGCAAAAGGCCATCCTCACGCGGAACCCAAAATATTGGGGGACGCCGCCGAAAATCGAACGGATCGTTTACACGTCCTTCAAGTCGGCGGCTGGCACGGCCCAGACTCTTCTCGACGCCCTCATCGCCGACAAAATCGATCTCACCGACGGGATCCCGATCGGCGCCCTGCCGGCGCTGTCCCAGCATTCTCAAATCGCCGTCAACGCCGTCGTCGGCCGTTCCGTCGGAATGCTCGGAATGAACAATGAGAATGCACCGTTCAAGGACGTTCGAGTTCGTCAGGCCATCGCCCATGCAATTAATCGGGACGGAATCGTGGACGCGTTCTACCCGAAAGGAACGGGGGTCGCCCGCGCCCCGCTTCCCCCCACGATTTACCACGCGAAGCCGGATCCGTACGATTACAACCCCGTCAAAGCCAAACAGCTTCTCGGGGCGGCCGGCTTTCCCAAGGGGTTCAAAACCACGATCCTCCAGACCTGGACGAACCGTCCTTACGCTTCCAATCCCGTCGGAATCGCCGAGCGAATCAAGAAAGACCTCGAAGCGGTCGGAATCGACGTGACCATCCACGTCCCGACCGACGCCAACGATTTCTTCGGCCGGCTCGGCGCCGGCAAATACGACATGGCGGTCCTGGGATGGATTGCGGACACGGGAAGCCCGGCCGATTTTCTCGAATCCAACCTCTCCTCCGCGATGATCGGAACCTGCCCCGCGTGCAACAACATGTTCCGATTCCGGAATCCCAAGGTGGACGCCATGATCCGCGACGCGCGCGCAACCAAGAGCCGCAAGGCGCTCGACGACGTGATTGAAATCTTCAACTCCGAGATTCCTTACGTTCCCTTCGTCTACGGCCCCGAAGTTTCCGCCTGGAATCGCCGAGTCCTCGGCTTCGCGGTTTCGCCGACACCGACGATGTATCTCAAGGAAGTCGACATCAAAGAGTAGTCGTCAGGCCCGCCCGGAAAGCTCTTTTCGCAAAGGTTCTTCCGGGCGGCGCACACGGGAAAACCCCTTAAAAACGTCGTCCTCCCCCCGACCGCTTTGATCGCGGTCGGCCGGAGGGAGGACGGGTCCGAAGAAGAAAGTTACTTCTTCTTCGCGGTCTTCTTGGCCGGTTTCTTCGCGGCTTTCTTAGCGGGCTTTTTGGCTGCCATGGTGGGAGTCACCCCCTTCCGACCGAAGTCGAGATTTTGTTTCAGATCAAAAAGTTACTTCTTTTTCGCGGTCTTCTTGGCCGGTTTCTTCGCGGCTTTCTTCGCGGGCTTCTTGGCTGCCATGTCGTATTCACCCCCCTCCGTGTCGATTTACGAAGACCTACGAACGGGTCTTCGTCATACCCAGGTCAAAAACGGTTTACTTCTTTTTCGCGGTCTTCTTGGCCGGTTTCTTCGCGGCCTTCTTTGCGGGCTTCTTAGCTGCCATGTGGTGTCACCCCCTTCCGGTGTGGAGTTCGAGGCTTTGAGCCTCTTTCATCAAGTGATTGCACGAGCCGTGGCTCGAATCGCATGATTCTTTTTCGTTGCGAGAACCGGAGCCCAAAACGAAATCGATTTGCCGCAAAGACCCTTTGCGGCGGAACCGGAGGACAAAGTCCTTTTTGGTCGAGAAAAACCGCGCCGAGACGTTCGCTGCGAGGGCATTTTTCTTGATATCTCGATCGCGAAGAGGGGGGAGCTCATCGTCCACCTTGGTCGGTGGCAAGAAAGGAACCGAATTGGCACCGTGGTTGCTTATAACTACAACCCCCTATTTGTGGACTTTCGCGTACCGAAATACTTTATACGCGCGTTCGGGATCCAAGTCAAGGGCTAACCACTAGATCTAGTGGGCCACTCACCAGAGGACGCGATATCTGGGGGATAATTCAAATCCGCAATCATATTGACAAAAAGGTGCAAAACCCGTGGAAAACCTGGCTTTTGATCCCATTTTCAATGACTTGCCCTATCAAGTTATTTATTTCACAAATTGTCCCGTTTCGGACCGCCTGGTGGGCGAACCGCCCTGAAAGAGAGACCCGCTGTCGGAGAAGTAGGCAACTCCCAACTGGCTAATGGCCTTGGCTTGAATGATCCAAATCGACGTTTCTTCGCTTTCAGGTCGCGATCGCCGGGGACGACCCCATTTCAGCCGAATTCGGCCCAGAATTGGGTCCTTCTCGATCGATATCTGGAGGGCTGATTCACCTGGTCGCCTGGAAAAAGGCTTTACTTAGCGAGCGGACGAGCCACTCGCGTGCGCCTTCCCCGCCGCGGACTCATCGCCGGGAGTAAGATTCCGATCAGGTTCGGAGGTGAACCCGGAATGAAAAAACGGCCGCTCGGAAAAACGGGAATCGAAATTTCGGAGATCGGCTATGGCTCGTGGGCCATCGGCGGAAATCTCTGGGGGGCGCAGGATGACGAGGAGGCGCGCGGCTCGATTCGCCGGGCTCTCGATCTGGGTCTCAATTTCATCGACACTGCCGCCGTTTACGGGAATGGCCACAGTGAAAGGCAGATTGGACGCGTCCTCAAGGAAAGTGGATTCCGGCCCATCGTCGCGACGAAAATCGCACCCCTCGACATGACCTGGCCGGCCAGACCCGGCACCCCTCTTCGGCAAGTTTTCCCGGCCAGCCACATCGTCCGCCAAACGGACGAAAGTCTCCGCCGGCTCGGCGTGGATCGAATCGACCTGCAGCAACTTCACGTCTGGACAGAGGCCTGGTCGTTCGAGAACGAATGGTATGACGCGCTGATGACGCTTCGAGAAAAAGAAAAGATCCACCATTTCGGCATTTCGGTGAACGCGTTCGATCCCGGCAGCGCCCTTGAAGTCGTGCGCTCGGGACGAATCGCCTCCGTTCAGGTCGTCCACAACATTTTCGAACAGGCTCCCGAAGATCACCTCTTCCCGGAAGCCGAGAAAGCCGGCGTGGGAATCATCGTCCGGGTCCCGTTCGACGAATCTTCCCTGACCGGAAAATTGACGAAAGATTCGGCCTGGCCTCCCGATGATTTTCGATCCCGCTATTTCGCGGGGGATCGCCTCACAAAATGCCTCGAACGAGTCGAGAAGCTCCGCGCGTTCATTCCCGCGACAGCCCGGTCACTTCCTCGCCTCGCGCTCCGTTATTGCTTGTCTCACAGCGCCGTGTCGACGGTCATTCCGGGAATTCGATCGATCGCGCAAGCCGAGGAGAACGCAAGCGCATCGGCGGACGGTCCGCTGCCAGCCGGGATCATCCGCGAGCTTCAGGCTCATCGCTGGAATCGCGCGCCGGACGAATGGGATTGAACGGAGCAGGCCGCCGCGCCTGACCGCGAAGACCTGACGGCCGCCCCGGCTTTTTCAGAACCTGAAGACTGGGCGCCCCGATCAGCTGAGGCCGTACGAACCGCATTCGCCGACCCGAGAGGCAGCGATCTCGGCGCTTGACCGGCGGAACCAGAGGGCGGACACTCCTACCTCGAATGAACGATCTCGTCCTCGTCGTCGACGACGAACCCGGAATTCTTTCTACGGTTTCGAGCATCCTGAGGGATGAAGGGCTTCGCGTTCTCGTGACCCCGAGTGGACAGGAAGCCCTCGAGATCTACGCGAGAGAGCGTCCCGACGTGGTTTTGCTCGACATCTGGCTTCCCGACCGTGACGGCCTGGAGGTTCTCCGCGCGATGAGAGAGGCCGATCCGGCCGCGTCGGTGGTGATGATGTCGGGTCACGGCGACGTGTCGACTGCCGTTCAATCCATCAAGATGGGGGCCCGCGACTATCTCGAAAAGCCGCTCTCTCTCGACCGGGCCGTGCAGGTCGTTCGCGCAGCTCTCGAAGCACGAGCGGAAGCCCATTCCCCAGGAGCCGCTGCCCCGATCGACTTCGGTTCGCATTTGGACGGAACGACGATTCCTCTTCGCCCGCCCCGAGATCTCCCGATTCTTCAGGTGTCCTCGACGCCTCAACGAACGCTTCGAACCAGCACCGTTCTCTACGGGCTCGGGCTGCACTCGGGAACCAGAACGGGGATGGTTCTCCAGCCGCTCCCGCCGGACAGCGGCGTTCATTTCCTCAGCCTTCCGAGCGGTACGCCGATTCCCGCACACGTCGACGCGACCGGCGACACCGACTACGCCACGACTCTCGGGCGCGGCGGCGAATCGATCAAGACCGTCGAGCATCTCCTTTCGACGCTCCACGCCCGCGGAATCACGAATCTCCTCATCAAGGTTCACGGTGAAGTTCCCGTTCTGGATGGATCGGCGGTGGAGTTTTGCCGCCACATCGACGAAATCGGCGTCGTCGACCAGGACGCCCCCCGAAAGGAAGTCGTCATCGACCGGACGTACGTCATCGAGCGAGGAGACAAGAAGCTCACGCTCGAGCCATCGGACCGCCTCATCGTTTCGTATTTTCTTCGTTATCCGCCGCCGATCGGTGAGCAGCATCTCGAATTCGAGTTGACGAGCTTCGAGGACTACGTCCGCGAAGTGGCTCCGGCTCGAACCTTTGGCTTCCTGCGGGATCTCAAGATGCTCAACGAGCTCGGGCTCGGTTCCGGGGGCCGGCTCGACAACTTCATCCTGGTCGGTGAAGACGAGGTCATCAATACCAAGCTCCGGTTTCCGGATGAATTCGTCCGGCACAAGATTCTCGATCTCATCGGCGATCTGTACCTCATGGGTTACCCGCTCCGGGGGCGCGCCACCGCCCGTCTCACCGGCCACCGGGACAACATCAATCTTCAAAAACAGATTCTCGGACAATGGACCCAACCCGCGGAACAGGGGCCTTCGTGAATCGAATAATCGGGCTGTTGGCGTCGTGGATGGTTTCTTCGGCCGCGCTGGCCGGCGTTTCGCCGCCCCCTTTGGCAGCGCCGGCTTCTGCACCGATCTTGAAATTCATCGAGGACGATTATTCCAAAGCCCTGGGAGAGGCAAAGGAAAAGCACGTCCCGATTTTCGTCGAAACCTGGGCTCCCTGGTGCCACACCTGCCGTTCGATGAAGGCCTTTGTCTTCACCAACTCTCTTCTGGCCCCTTATGCCGATACGTTCGTGTGGCTCGAAATCGACACGGAGAAGGAAATCAACGCCTCGTTCAGGAAGAAGTTCCCGATCGACGCTCTCCCGACGATGTTCGTGATCGATCCGGCCGACGAACACGTGACTTTGCGCTGGGTCGGCGGGGCCACGATCGCGCAGCTCGTCAAAATGCTCGACGAATTCGGGCCTGCGAAATCGCAGTCCTCCGGGGGATCGAGGGACAAGCCCGGCAAGTCCGAGCTCGCCCAGGAAGCTCTGGCCCGCGCCGATCGATTTTTCGGCGAACGCAAGAACGCCGAGGCTGCACGCGCCTACGAAGAGGCGCTCGCCGCCGCGCCTGAAGACTGGCCTCCCTTCGCGCGGGCCGTCGAGTCGCTTCTCTTCTCGCTCGACGGGGCCGGCGAGCACGAAGCGCTGGCCAATCGGGCGAGGAGCAGCTGGAAACGCCTCCGTAAGACGCCGTCGGCCGCGAACCTGGCGGCTGCGGGTGTCTTTGCATCCTTGAGGCTCCCCGCATCGAACCCGAACCGGAAAGAACTGCTGTCTTTCTTTCAATCGGCGTGCTTCACGGTCGTCACCGACCGGACGATTCCGGCTGCGGCCGACGATCGATCGAGCACGTACCAAGCCCTCGTTGCCGCGCTTCACGACGTCAACGATGACGTGGGAGCCAGGAAACACGCCACCGAATGGGCCCTGTTTCTCGAAAAAGAAGCCGGGAGGACGACAAGCGCCGAGGCCCGGACGGTTTTCGATTCTCATCGCCTGTTGGCGTACATCGAGCTGGGAACCCCCGAAAAGGCCTTGCCGATACTCGAAGCTTCGCAGCGCGACCTTCCCGGCGACTACAACCCCCCCGCTCGTCTCGCAATCGCCTACGAGGCCATGAAGAAATGGGATCAGGCTCTGGCCGCATCGGACCGGGCTCTGGCAAGAGTTTACGGTCCGCGGAGATTGCAGGTTCTCGACACGCGCGCTCGAATTTACACAGGGCAAGGCGAAAAAGCGGCAGCGAAAAAAACTCTCGCCGAAGCGATCGCATTCGCAAAAGCTCTTCCCGAAGGGCAGCGCTCGGAGGCGCAAATCGCGTGGCTTGAAAAAAAGCTCGCGGCGATCGGCGCGCCGGCCGGAAGCAAACCCTGATTCCGATCAGGAAGCCGCGGCAGCGCCCCGTTTCTCGATTCTCGCCCAACTGTCTTTGAGTGAAACCGACCGATTGAAAACGAGCGCCCCGGCCGCCGTTTCGGCATCGGCCGTGAAATAGCCCATTCTTTCGAACTGGACCGAATCCCCCGGCTGAATCGACGCAAGACCCGGCTCGACCCGGCAGTTCGTCCGGACCACGAGCGATTCCGGATTCAGGTTCGAAAGAAAATCCTTCCCTTCTTCGACTTCCTCGGGATGCTCGAGCTTGAACAACCGATCGTAGAGACGAACCTCGGCGGGAAGCGAATGTTCCGCCGAAACCCAATGAATGGTTCCCTTCACTTTTCTTCCGTCCGGCGAGTCTCCTCCGCGGGACGCGGGGTCGTAACTGCACCGAAGTTCCACGGCTTCCCCCGTCGACGGATCTTTCACGATCTCATCGAGTCGAATGAAATAGGCCCAACGCAGCCGAACCTCTTTCCCCGGAGAGAGCCGGTGGTACTTCGGCGGCGGAGTCTCCCGGAAATCTTCCCGCTCGATGTAGATCTCCCGTGAAAACGGAACTTTTCGCTTTCCCTGCGAGAGGTCTTCGGGGTTGTTGACGGCGTCGAGCTCTTCGACCTGCCCCTCGGGATAATTCGTGATGACGACCCGGATCGGGTCGAGCACCGCCATCACGCGCGGCGCGCAGCGATTCAAGTCCTCTCGCAGACAGTGCTCCAGGAGCGCGACGTCGACAACGCTGTCGCGCTTCGCCACGCCGATTCGCGAGCAAAAATCGCGAAGAGACCCGGGCGTGAACCCCCGCCGGCGAAATCCTGCGATTGTCGGCATCCTCGGATCGTTCCAACCCGAAACGTGACCGCCCGTGACGAGCTGAAGAAGCTTGCGCTTCGACAGCACGGTGTAGGTGAGGTTGAGGCGCGCGAATTCAATCTGCTGGGGCCGCTTCGGCAAATCCAGAGCCGCCAGAACCCAGTCGTAGAGCGGGCGATGGTCTTCGAATTCGAGAGTGCAGATCGAGTGGGTGATCCCTTCGATCCAATCCGAAAGAACGTGCGCGTAGTCGTACATCGGATAGATGCACCACGCGTCACCCGTCCGGTGATGATGCGTCCGCCGGATCCGGAACAGCGCGGGGTCCCGCAGATTGATGTTCGGCGAAGACATGTCGATCCTGGCTCGAAGAGTTCTCGATCCGTCCTGGAATTCTCCGGCTCGCATGCCGCGGAAGAGCTCGAGGTTTTCGTCGACACCCCGATCACGGAACGGGCTGTTTTTCCCCGGCTCCGTCAGAGTGCCGCGCGTTTCACGAACCTCGTCGGCCGTGAGATCGCAGACAAACGCCTTGTTCCGTCGAATGAGCTCGGCCGCGAACTCGTAGATCTTTTCAAAATAATCCGACGCGTAAAACAGTCCATCCCATTTGAATCCGAGCCAGTGAACGTCTTCCTGAATCGAATCGACGTACTCGACGTCTTCCTTGATCGGATTCGTGTCGTCGAAGCGGAGATTGCAGGATCCGCCGAACTCCCGGGCGATTCCGAAATTGAGGCAGATCGACTTCGCGTGTCCGATGTGGAGATAGCCGTTGGGTTCGGGAGGAAACCGGGTGGCGACGCGTCCGGCGTGCTTTCCGGTCCGATTGTCCGAATCGATGATCTCCCGGATGAAATCGCGCCCCGCGGCGGGAGCTCCCGTTTCCGATTCGTGGGCCGGGGGCGGGGCCGCCTCTTTCGTGTCGGACATTCGGGTCCTAATTTCTTCCAGCCGGAAGCGAGATTTTCGGCTTGTCGGGATTGGGACGAAAAAGAAGCACCGTGCTTCCGAGAACCTGGACGAGAGCCGACGAAGTGCGGGCGGCCAGTTCTGCCGCCACCTCGTGCCGATCCGTATCGCAAGTCGATCCGATCCGGATTTTCACCAATTCGCGCGCGAGAAGCGCGGCTTCGAGCGAACTGACGAGGCTCCCGGATAACCCGTCGCGTCCGATTTGCGAAACCGGCGAGAGCGAATGACCCAGAGAACGGAGGTAGCGCCGTTGTTTGCCCGACAGTTCCATGCCGTTCGCACGATACCGGTGCAGCGCTTCCGGTGGCAAGGCAGCCTGTCGGCGGATGCCCCGGCGGGCGGTGTTCCTGACAGAAAAAAACCAGCACGCCGGATCGTCCTCTCCGTGCTAGTCTTTCCGGCCCGGCGGCGGATTCCGGCGCTGCCGGAAGAACCCATGGAAAAAATCATCATCAAAGGCGCGCGCCAGCACAATCTCAAGAACATCAGTCTCGAGATTCCCAGAAACAAGCTGGTCGTCATCACCGGGGTTTCCGGCTCCGGGAAGAGTTCCCTCGCTTTCGACACGCTTTTCGCGGAGGGACAACGGCGTTACGTCGAGAGTCTGTCGGCCTACGCGCGGCAGTTTCTCGAGCAGATGGAAAAACCGGACGTGGATTCGATCGAGGGGCTCTCTCCTGCGATTTCGATCGAGCAAAAGACCACGTCCAAGAATCCCCGGTCGACCGTCGGCACCGTCACGGAAATCTACGATTACCTCCGCCTCCTTTTCGCCTCCATCGGAATTCCGCACTGCACCGACTGCGGCCGGGAAATCCGCCCACAGACGATCCAGCAGATGGTGGACCGGGTCTTGAAGCTCCCGGTCGGAACGAAATTCCAGATCCTCGCGCCCCTGGTCCGCGGAAAAAAAGGGGAGTACCGGAAACAGCTCGCGCAGATGGCGAAAGAGGGCTTCATCCGCGCCCGTATCGACGGCGAGAGCGTCGACCTCTCGGGGGAAATTCCAGATCTCGACAAACAAAAAAAACATTCGATCGAAATCGTGATCGACCGTCTCGTCGCAAAAAATCCGGCGGAGGACGAGGCCTACGCCGGCCGGCTCGCCGATTCCCTTGAGACTGCAACGCGGGTCACCGGCGGCCTTGCGCTGCTCGCGCCGCTTTCGGGCGACGAAGAGCTTCTCTCGGCGAGCTACGCCTGCCCCGACTGCGGCACGAGCCTCGCCGAAGTGACTCCGCGCCTCTTCTCTTTCAACTCGCCTTTCGGCGCCTGCACCAAATGCGGCGGGCTGGGCGGAACCGCGGAGGTCGATCCGGACAAAGTCGTCCCCGATCCGGCGAAGTCGATAAGAGACGGGGCTCTCGCGGTCTGGCGCGAAGGGTCGGGGCACTGGCGCCTGCGCCAGATCGAGCAGCTCGCGAAACATCTCAAGTTCAGCATGGAAATGGCATGGCAGAAGCTGCCCGAAAAAATACGCGACCTTCTTCTCCACGGCTCGGGAGAGAAGGAATTCCATTTCAAATGGGAGGCCGAAAAAGGGGCGTACCTGTATCAGGCCAAGTTCGAAGGTGTCCTCCCGATGCTCGGCCGAAAATACCGGGAGAGCGACAAGGAAGAAACACGCAACGAGATCGAGCGATTCATGAGCCTTTCACCCTGCCCCGAGTGCAAGGGGCGACGGCTGAAACCCGAAGCGCTCGCGGTCACCGTCGCCGCCAGGGCGATCGACGAGATCACAAAAATGAGCGTCGACGACGCGGTGAATTTCTTCGGCTCGTTCCGTCCGACCCCCCGCGAAAAAACGATCTCGTCGCAAATCCTTCGTGAAATTTCCGAGCGCCTCGGATTTCTCGCCAACGTCGGAATCGGTTATCTCTCGCTCGATCGAACCGCGGGATCCCTGTCCGGCGGCGAAAGTCAGCGGATACGTCTCGCCACACAGATCGGCTCGAAGCTCCAGGGCGTCATGTACGTCCTCGACGAGCCATCGATCGGGCTCCATCAAAAAGACAATCAGCGTCTGATCGAGACGCTCATCGCGATGCGCGACCTCGGAAACACGGTGATCGTCGTCGAGCACGACCGCGAGACCATCGAAAGCGCCGACCACGTCATCGATCTGGGACCGGGAGCCGGCGTTCACGGGGGGGA